>TARA_B110000090_G_scaffold209903_1_pt1 | contig 17887 bp, 16 predicted proteins | sample TARA_B110000090 | Tara Oceans TARA_B110000090 (sample SAMEA4397239) | marine metagenome | biome: Polar Biome; feature: [SRF] surface water layer (ENVO:00010504); material: water (ENVO:00002006), including particulate matter (ENVO:01000060) such as... | depth 5 m
AATAAATAACTCTGGAGGGACGTCATCTTGAGTCAGTAGTTCATCTATACAGTGAATATCAGCTTAAAATTTTAAGCAATAAATCGTTCTAATGAGTTTAAGGTTCACAAAAGATATATTCACAAAAAACGGCCAAAGAGAATCCATGCCATTGTTTGTTTTGCAAAGTTACGAATTATGAAAATCATGCTGTTTGCTTTTTAATATAATTTAAATAAAAGATATACATCTTAACTTTAATTCAAGTTTAAAAATATTTATATAACAAGGGAAAAATTATGAGTAAAACATCTAGAGGGCTGGTTAGTAGCATAGCTATTATTTTAAGTGGAGCGAGTTTTGCTGTTGCTGATTTACCCAAAATGAATCCTGATTCATTGGAGCATTTTCCAATGGCGGATCAAAATTCTGACGGAAAATTAAGTTTGGAGGAATTCAAGATATTTGTAAATTTAGAAGCTGAAGACGACATTGGAAAATCTAGAAATCTTAAACGTTTCAAAATGTATAAAACTGGCTATTCTCAAATGGATGGCAATAAAGATGGCGCCTTAACATTAGAAGAAATTGCAGCTTTTAAAGCTGGCAATTAACTTCTTTTCTTTTGATGATGCTTTTGCATCGTCCATTCTTTTTAAGGCTGATAGGCGTGGCTAATATTCTCCAGCTGTACTCATAGAATATTTATTTATGGCCAAGGAATGTATGGCTAGTGGTTACAAGAAGTGTGGGTACTGAAAGATAATTTTCAGTACGGAACTATCTAGCCCCGTACTGGTTAGGAAATGAAACTAACAACCCTAATTTGTAATATCAAAATCCATTTGTTCAAGGTTTAGCATTTTTTCAAAATTCGCGATTACAAAAAATAAACGTTGAATATATTAATGAGGAGTTATTAGTGGCAATCTAAAGAGTCGAACAAATATTTTAAGTATCTTTTTTTGGTCTATCTCTATTATTTAAGGTGCTTATATCACCAAGCTCATGTAACATTACTTCAGTTGTAAATGCCCGTTCTTTGACACTGTTATCGAATTTAATCGCCAAACAAAACAGCATTCATTATTCGCCCAGGCAGAAGAGTAAAAAGCCCTGTTATTATCAATGCTAAGACGTATAATAACTTCATCATTCTTTGATGCCGCCTGATATTACCCTTTCTGACTGATCTTATAGCCTCAAAAACAGACCAAATTGTAAAGATGGATAGAAAATGGATCAGGCTAAAGGGCCCAATTATCTTGATTGTTTGAATCCAAAAGCTACTAACGCTGACCCATATCATTAGGCTCACCCACACATACCCAAGATATTTATGTGAGACTGTCCCTTTTGGCCTTGATAACTGAAAGCCACCAATTAGGACTGCAACAAACGCCGCATATGCATGTGATGGGATCGGTTGTGTTGCTGTGTTAAGAATATTTAGATCCATGTCTGTTTTAAATTTTCCTGCATGCTTTTAATCAATAACTGTATCTCCTTTGTGCCACCAGAACTTCACCTTAAGAGAGTTTTACAAAATTCGTTGTCCCGATTTAAGGGGAAGGGCACAATAGGTTTAATGCGTTTTTTATTTACTAACAAGTTTCTTGGCAACACGCGCAGTCAATTTTCGAGAAGGGGAAAGGCCACTTCCCAAAGCCATAATTCTATTCTTAAAGCCATATATGGAAGAAATCTTTCCCTGAAACATTTTTTCTATTGCGTCGCGTGCGACTTTTTTTGGTGAAACCCGAGTTTTGTATCCGTAAAATTTATTGTTTTTACTTATATCAGCGCGATCAAAAAATTCGGTGTTTGTATGGCCGGGGGAATAGCATGACACTGAAACCCCATAGTCTTCCAGTTCCATTGCTATCGCATCTGAGAGATTTAAAACGTAGCTCTTGGATGCAGAATATGCTGCTAAATATGGTACGGGTTGATACCCAGAAAGGGATGCAATATTGAGTATATTTCCTGATCCTCTTTCTTTCATTTGAGGGGCAAAATATTTGCAGAGAGCTGTTAATGAGAACGTATTCAATAAGATCATCTTCAGTAACGCTTCTTCAGAGTACTCGTCGATAGCACCATATATACCAACGCCTGCATTGTTTATGAGAATATCGATAGATATATTCCTATCATTCGTAAAATCAAAAATCATCTTTGGCGCATCACTCTGTGACAGGTCGGCTTGAAGCACTGTAACATCCTGTTTGCTGGCAATTGTTTTAAATTCCGCTTGAATAGCTTCAAGCTTTTCTAAAGAACGTGCCACGAGGAGTAAGTTATATCCTTTAATCAGCAGTATTTCCGCGATCTCACGGCCGATGCCGCCAGACGCTCCCGTAACCAGGGCTACTTTTATATTTTTTGTGACCATGTTAATTCTCTTAAGTTTAATAAATTTTATTAGAGTACTCACGTATGCACTTTACATCTGAATTTATGAGATAGGAGTATATCATAGGTTGCGAGTGAAACACTGTGTATTATTTACCGAATGTTGCCTGTTCCGCTGCTGTCAGATCAGTCTTAAGCCAGGTTTGCGTTCGAAAGAAGAAGCCGATATACCCACGCATCTTTAAGTTACCTCCTTCTAACCAAATTTCTGCTTTGTATTTTTTACCTTCGCGAGAATCAATGATGTAACCGTCTTTCCAGGTTCCATCTTGATTTCTTTTTAGGTTTATCCAAGCAGTGCCTTTAATAGGGTTTTGAAAAAATTCCTGTAACTTTCCCATGCATGCGATGCAAACATCATCTGGTTTCATGTCAGGGTAGTTAATCAGGTAACCTAATAGACGATTATTTTTAATCTCAAGGTTCCAATATCCACTAGCCTTGCTTGTTTGCTCATCAATACTTTTCCAATAACCCTCTATCGATGGCTCTGCTAAAGCCGGATTGCCTAAAATCAAAAAAATATAAATAAGTAAACTTTTGGCACTATACATTTAAATATCTTCTCGGTTTGCTTGAAAGTAAACAATTGAGCAATTTCTTTTTTTTATTTTCTCAATTAATTATTTTAAATATATTAAATTTAGATAATCACATTTAGTTCAATTAAAAAACTAAAATTTGTTTTAATTAAGTCTCAAATTATCTCTTGGTTTGTTGTCGAATTTTTTACAATTAGACATAGTTGCATCCTATCTATGCATGCAGATTAATATTCATTAAAATGTGTGGTCAGAAGTAGGCTAACCTAATTTTCATAGTTAAAAAATTGTGAGAGTCTCACACCTGAAATTGTTTCTCTAGAAGCAGTAGATATGCTAATTTTTAAAATATGTGCAAAGTTCTTTAAATTTCCTCTTATTGCTATTGTTTCAAACATAGCTGGCCAACTAAAGTTCTTTGATAATTTAATATCGTCTGGATTGTTTTTAATAAGAAGTCTTAATAAATGTGTAACACCATATTCGTCGAAACAAAATTGTAATATTTTTTCATTTATTATAAAATATTCATTCATAATGTGGCTTAGGTTTTTTTGAATATCTGAATTATTTATTTTTATGTTATTTTTAACAAAGTCATAAGTAATTTGAAAGTATACAGCATTATGGTAATTTAATTCATAATCGCATTTGTCTGTAATGCAAAGATTGAAATCTTTTTTTGCCGTAATCGTATTAATTTCCCGATTATTTATTTTACCTGTAATAGCCCCTGAAATTAAAAAAATAATAGATATAGAATTAAAATCATTATTTTTAACTGAAGTAATAGAATAATCATTTGCTTCTATTTTTTGAATCAAACTACCACAAGGCGTACTGAAAGTAGATATTCTATGGCAATAATCATTGCCATTACTTTTTACTTTCATTCTAGAATTTAGCACACTTTTGAGTAAATCAAATGGAATTTCATTTTTTTTGTAACCATTATTTTGTAATAATATTTTATTTATATCAAAATTTAAATTCATTATATTTGGCTCCATCATGTAGCTATAAGTATGCTTATCTTTTTATTCTATATAAAATTTTACATATAGCAATACTAAAGTATTAATTTTATACCTAAGTATAAATATTATTTATTGATGATAAATTCTCAAAAAAAAGGGGTATAAATCATATTTATAAACAATTTTTATAGATATAATAAGAACTTATTAAACACTTTATTTAAGAATAAGTATTTTTATATAAGTTATATTGTATACTTATCTAAATTTATAATACTAAAGTACTAATGATAAAAATCATTTCAAATAATCTTAAGACTATCTTGAAAGGTTATAAGATTATTTTCCGCTTTGGTTTAATAATTTTGGCCATAAACTTTTTATAAGAGCATTGAATGAATTGCTGCAAATATTTTTATTTTGATAAAAGTAAAGCGTATAGTTTGAAATTAATAATAAATTAAATATATCAAACTATTTTAAAAAATTTTATTTTGTTTAGCAAAAAGAGCTGCTTTTACTCTATTATCCATTTTAATTTTTTTATAAAGTGCTCGCGCATAGAATTTAACCGTTGGTATTGCTAGTTTAAGTTCAGTGCCGAGTTCTTGATTTGTTTTTCCTTCAGATATGCCTTTCCAAATTTCTATTTCACGCTCGGTCAAATTACTTAACAAATCATGTTTTATTGTATCTGATTTGTCCAAATCTTGAAAATTGATAGGTATATATTTTTCACCCATTATCATAAACTTTACTGCACTTATAAAAGATTTTGCTGAAATGTTCTTAGGAAGAAATCCAGCTGCACCACACTCAATTGCTTCTAATGCAATTTCACGGTTAGCTATTCCAGAAATTAAAGCCACTTTTTGATTTTTTTTATAAGAAATGACTTCTTTTAAGCCAATTAGGCCTTTCATGCCTGGCATTTTGTAATCTAAAATAATCAAATCAAATAGTCCGTTTTCATCAATGGACTGAAGAGTTTCTTCAACATTTAGTACTGTAGTAACCTCTATATCACTTTCATTAACAAAGCACATAGAGAGAGTGTCTCTCAATAATTCGTGATCATCAGCTATTAGTATTCTCATCTGAATATATACCTAATTTCCATAGTATCTATATTGATAAATTTATTCTGAATTTAAAGCTTATAGATAATATATGGATTAGTATATGAAATAATATGATATTATTGTAACACTTTGCAAATCTAAATGTATAAATCTTATATTATATTTTATTAAAAATTCTTATAAATGAAATAGAAAATATTATTTAAAAAGGTATTGTTACTTTATTATAAAATAATATTAATAAAATCTTTAAGAATAATATTTGAAGATATAATTTTATCAACATGAAATGAAATAAGGCTTTTGTCATCATTAAATGTATTTGCTTCAATTTTTTTTAGGTGTGAAGAAATACTTTGCGCTCCAAGAAATGCGGCAGTTCCCGCTATGTTGTGAGCATTATCCATAAGTTCACTGGCTTCTAACTCCTGATAGTTAGATACAAATTTTTCTATTTGATTATGAAGTTCTAGATATTTTTTTATAATATTTTTTTCCCCAAGTACTTCAAGTAATTCAGTGTATATTTTCTGATTTATACCAATAAACCTTTTATTCAAACTATTGACAGTTTTTTTTGAATTTAAGTTATCTGTTTGTAATTTTTGATTTTTAAGTATTGAATGTGTAATAAGCTGTATTAATTTTTTGAAATTTATAGGTTTGTAAACAATTCTATTATCGGTTTTTAAAGTTTTTTCAAATTTCATGGCTTCTTCAGTAACGACACCACCAGTCATAAATAAAATGGAACTCCCTTTAATCCCAAGTTTAAAAAGTTTATCTTGAAATTGCATAGCATCCATTGTGGGCATCATAATATCGCTGATATAAAAATCTTTAATATCATTTTTTGCATCATTAATAGCTAATTGAGGATCAGTATATGTAGTTACAGAAAAGTGTGGTTTAAGATATTGTTCACAAACGTCAAGAACAAGTCTATTATCATCTAATATTACAATATGAGCTCTATTTTTTAGGTCATAATTTATTTCATTATTATTGAGAGGCAATTTTGGTGGTTGAAAATAATAGTCAGTTTCAGGAATGGATATCTTAACTATAGTACCACTATTTAATTTGGATTCTAAAGAAATCTGACCACCAATATCCGTAAGAATTTTTCTAGATATATAAAGGCCTAATCCTCTGCCTCCTAAATTGTTATTTTTAGTATAAAATGGGGCCCATATTTTTTCTAAATCGCCCTCTGCAATGCCCTTCCCATTATCTGATATTGTAATGTTTATGTATTTATTTTGTGATTTTACTTCAATATTTATAAAATTATTAATTATATCTGGTGTTTTAAAAGATCTTGATGAATTAGTTATAATATTTAAAATTACTTGTGATAATCTGGATGGAGAAATTGATGCTTGAAGTTCTCTTTCGATGTCTATTTTTAATTTTGCCCTATACTTTGAATCAACTGATGCCATTTTTGCAGCAACACGTATGACTTTATTTACATCACTAACTTTTTGATAATCATCTGTAACACTTATAGAACTCAGGTCACTAATAATTTCTGATATATAGCCACAACCAATTACAACTGCATCTAATGCATTGATCAATTTAATAGATTTATTATTTTGAGTTAAAATATTTTTTTTAATAAATTCTAAATTACCAAATACATACGTTAGTGGGCTATTCAACTCATGAGCAATACCTGCAGTTAGGGTTCCTAGCGACGATAGGTGGGATGACAGTTGATGATGCCTTTCATAGTCTCTTATTTGGTCTTCGATTTCTATTCTTTTTGTTATGTCTCTAAATATGCCCAAGATAATAGTTTGATTGCCTATTTCCATTAAGCTGGAACTTATTTCAGTCATTATTTCGGTATTATCAGATCTAAGAATTGGAAAAATCATAACATCTGTCTTATTATCTGTTAATAATTCAATATGCTTTTCAAAAATTTGTTTTGCTTCTTCATTCATATGTGGTGGATGAAGCTTTGATTGATGAGTACCAACTATTTTAGATACTTTCTTGTTCCAAAGATGACCTGCGGCTTGGTTCGCTTCTATAATTATTCCACTTTTGACGTCTGCAATTACAGCAGCATCATTGATATGTTGAAAAAATTCAAAAAATACAGAAGCTTCATTTTTATAATGTTTTGCAAAAGATTCTCTCATCTTTTCATTTTTTATAAATTGCGAAACATCTGTTAATATACCAGTGATACTACACTCGGTAATCTCAAACTTAATTTCATAAAAATTTTTTAGTGGATTTGAAGCTTGCACAACTAAATTATATGTTTTTTGCTGCTGGTTAAATTTTTTAAAATCATCAAGATTAAATTCATCAAACACGTCATATATTTTTTTGCCTTTTGTTTGGCCGAAAATTTCAACAAAAAATGAATTTGAATCATTAATTACAAAATCCTCAAGATCAATTATTATGATCGGTATTCTAAATTTATTTATAAGATTTGAATTAGTGTCCAACTATATCATCTTTCAATTCTTTAATTATATTAATGATCGCTTCTTTATCATCTGCTTCTACATGATGTTTATCTAATACTATATCTAAAATATTTAATGTTTCGTAAAAAACTTCATCATTTATGTCCAAATTGGAATGTGCATTCTTCATTGATTTTCCAAAATATTTTTTTGGACCACCTAGAGCTTGAGTGATAAAATCTATTTGATGATCGAAAATTCTTTCCATATCTAAATTTTTGAAAAATGGTGCTGTAAGTGGATTTTTTTCCATTATCTCATAAAAGTCAGTTACAATTTTACATACTGTGGAGTATTCACCATATTTTCTATATAAATTAATTTTATTATCATTACCTATTTTTAGCTTTACCATAAATAATTATCCCTTTTTATATAAATGACAATATAACTGCACAACAAATGACAATATAACTGTACAATAAATTGTAAATTAATTCATACTATTATAACATTATTTGACTATTTATTACACAAAATTCATCTCATTTAATCTCACTCAAAATTATTTAATATGAAGTTTTTCACGATGTTAAAAATATATATTTGAAAATAATGGTATAATAACTGTAGAGTTTATCTAATCAGTAATATGAAATTTTGCGGCGATACTCTACAGGCATTTTAAATGTGGGGTGCAAGAAGTTAACGCTAGGGCAAGATAATGTCTTGAGAGTAACTGCTATAATGTTTTGGTAAGGGCTGCCAGAAGGCTTCTTCGAATTTTTTTTAGAGGGTAGGAAATAAACTTGAATTAAAGTACTGTTGTATTGCAGATATTATAATGCTGCAATTTGCAAAGCAGAAGTAAGTAGCGCTACCAAACCATGTTTGCTTTCTCATAAAAGGAAGTTATGCCGAGGAAGTCAGGCGAGGTGCATTTTTTGATGAATTTGGTCGGGCTATGACGGAACCAGCTTGGATGTCCCTGGAAGATTAAAATTTCTTGAACTTGGCAGGATGGATTTGTAGTGTTGTCAGATTACAAGTTAACACAGCTAGTCTTAAGCTGATTTATGCAATAAAACCGCTAAAATGCAAAATATAATGTGAAACGTCAAAGCATTACCCAACGTAAAGAAGTTAGTTATCAGCTTCAAACTCTGCAATTTCTTTTAATGTTAAAAAGCCATCTTTATCGCTATCCATGCTCCAAAAAACAGGTTTATACAATATCCACTTGAAACGTCTAAGATTTAGAGATTTTCCAATATTATCTTCAGCTTCCAAATCTACAAAATGGTTGAATTCGTCAAAATCTAGTTTTCCGTCAGTATTTGCATCCACTATTGAGAAATGCTCCTTTGAATCGGTGTTCATTTTGTCTAAATCAGCAACAACAAAACCCGTTCCTCCTAATATATATGAGATAATACTAGCAAATAATATTAATGTTTTGCGCACTAATTCTATTCCTTTGTTATCTATTTATTATAAGTTTTTTTACTTTTTATTTCCAATAATAAATATACAATATATGTCTTAATATCTCTCAAATGCATTATCTTTAGCCATCTTTATTTTTAGTATCACATATAAAGGTAATTTATCACCAAACGTTAGAATAAATAAATCAATACTAAAATTACATTTAATAATTGCCAACTGAACAGCATAAATCTCAAAAATGCCTAAATTTTGTTCAAAAAAAATAATTCAAAATAAATAACTTAAAATAGCGAGTTGCAATTTGACATATTGCGTAAAAATATTAAATAAATAAATGAATATTTATTACAAAATCACCATTTCGTATAAACTTACTATATTATTTATTTGCCCATCAATTTTTAATAATTAATTTACAATAATTTGCAATAAGACGTAGCAAGCAAAGATCAATTTTAAATGAATTAGTATTAAGACTCTTATTAGGAAATAAATAATGTTTGATATTAACACTTTTCCATTTTTATTTTTATTTGGTGTTGTTTTATTATGGTTTTTCTATTTTAAAAACCGTGAAAAATTAATATTTTATCTTTCAATATCTCTTACATTAGTAAGTTTTATTTTAATTTTTAGAACTTTTCAATTCTATACCAAAATTTTGCCATTCAATTTATTTGTTTTATTTAGTAACTTTTGTCTTTTTATCGGTCAATTTTATTTTTTAAAATTTATGCGTCAATTAAAAAATTATCATTTTTATAAGAATTTTGAAGTTAAAATATTATTTTTTACTTTGCTTGCAACTTCACTTGTATATTTTAGCATATATGCAGAATCTGCAAGATTTGTTTTAGCATTAGGAAGAGTACTTTTAATATTTGGGATAATTTTTATAATATTCAAAAGCTTTCAGAAAAAGTCACTTTTAATAGACATTAATTTTTTGATAATTTCTGTGTTAATACTTGTAAATATGTACAGAAGGTCAAATCTTTACGCCCAGGTCGAAAGTCATCCTCCTTATACTTTTATGATTACTTCAATAACTATTATGTTATTTTTTATCATATACCAATTAATACAAATGCGTGAAAAATTAATCCAGAAAAGTATCTCTTTAAAATTCAAAGAGGATTTAGTTAAAAATAAAGACATTCAAAGGTTGCTTCTACATGAAATTAAACGTCCATTAAACTCTCTAAATGCAGCCATTCAAGTAATTTCTATAAATAATCAATCTGATTTCGACGATGATCTACAAAATTTTAAGAATCTTTCAAATGAAGCTGTTAAATACCTTGAAAATATTTCTGCATTCGATGAAGTTAATGAACTCTTTGAGAACCCTAATTTAGAAATAGTTTCTATTAAAAGTTTATCCAGTGATTTGGTTACTAGATGGAGAGGTAAAGTGAATATCTTATCGGATTTTTCTAGTATTTTCCTTTTAGGAGATAAATTTTTATTGGATATTGCAATTGGAAACCTTATTGAAAATGCTATGAAATTTTCAAACTCTAATGATATCACCGTAAATATATCTCATAATAATAATTACTTTTTATGTGATGTCGTTGATCGTGGACTTGGTGTTCCCGATGATGAAAAAGATAAAATTTGGGACAAATTCTATAGGATTAATGGTAAAAAAAGGAATGGAAAAACTGGGTCTGGTCTGGGTCTTTCAATTGTTAAAGAAGTGGCATCGGTGCATAAAGGATATGCAGAAGTTGTAAGTCAATTTCCATCTACAATTCGACTTGCTATTCCAATTAAATTAAAGAAATTAAATGATGATTGACCAACTTATAGTGCTTTTAATTAATTATAATATTTTTGCTGTTTCTGCTACAAGCAATTTAGGATATATTTTTAATTGAGAAGGATCTATTGGTAAATAGCAGGTTATTAATAATACTATTATTAGGATATCTAAAGCCAATAAATTTCTAAAATTAAATACATTTTAGCTTTTTAAATACCGTTGAGTATGTAGTTCATTTTTTATTATGAACATGGTAAAATAAATGCCCCATTTTCTGCAGAATGAAATAGTTTCATAAGATAAAAACCTTAGGTATGATTTAATGTATTTAGGATTAAATAATCATGACTAAAAATTATAATTTTATCTTTAGATAACTTTTATAATTCTAATCAAAAAACTGGTTCAATTGATCAGGTTACTTACCTGTGTCGCAGCTAATATTTCTATTACCATCGGGCATTCTTGCATCGCAAAATAGTGTACCCTCAGTGACTAAACTACTCATAGTACTATTTAAAAAATCAGAATTACTCATATTAGTTTGTGTTAAATTTAAACCAACTAATATTGCACCATTAAAGTTAACATCTTTTAAGTTTGCTCCAGAAAAATCAGAATATTCAATAATTGCATTGGATAAATCGGCACCTTGAAAATTTGTATTCTTAAAATTAACCATCCTTAACCTAGCATTTTGCAAGTTGGCATTTGAAAAGTTTGCGCCCTCTAGGTCTGAGTTGTCAAATTTTATACTCTTTAATGAAGCGTTCGAAAATGTTGCACTCTTCATGTTGGCATTTGATGCAAATGCGTTGTCTAGAATTGCTCTAGAAAAATTTGCTGTTGTTAAATTAGCTTCACTAAATTCTGCTGAATCTAGGTTTGCATCTTGAAAGCTGGATAGTGAGCCATCAGCACCTCTCAATGTAGCACCAAACATTAATGCTTCATTGAACTTAACATTTCTAATATTGGTTTGGGATATATCGGTATGGCTTAGATTTGCTAATGTAAAATTCGCCGCCTGAAGATTTGCTCCTTTAAGATTAGTATTCGACAGATTGCTATTATAAAAGTAACTGCCCATGAAAATTGCATCATTAAGGTTTAAATCCTTTAAATTAGTATACCTTGCATCACACATTATACATTTTCCATTAACTAATTTATTTATGGAAGTATCTGTTTGAGAAGTATCTGTGCATCCAATTGATAATAAAATAAATGGAAAAATTAATTTGGTAAAATGCATTTTTTTACTCCTAGTAATAAAGAAATTTACGGGCTTCAATTAATCTTTCGGATAGTTTTTGACTTCCTTGCCAGGATTCCATTTTGACATCACCAGTTCGAAATTCTCTATATAGCTCATTATCTTGCATAAAATTAAAGACAGATGCTGTATTTGGGTATGGCTTAAACCAATCTAAGTACCTAGCCCGCAATTCATTCATAGCTTTTGATTCAGTTGTCAAAACATTTTGTTCACTGTCTAATTTTTGTTTTTGATAAATATAATCGGCTTTGCGAGCAGTGATTAAAATCAAAATTGATTTTTGAATCTTATAATCGCTTTCATTTGAAAAAACATATTGTAGGGCAGGCAAATCTTGCAGAAAAGGTACGCCACTACGTGTCGAGGAAATTTCTTTTTCACTCAAACCTGATAAAATTAATGTATCACCTTCATTCACTATAACATTAGCAGATACTTCAGTCTTAGAAATCTCCACTGCAAAATCAAATTCTATACTTGAACTTGTAACAGGCTTAATAAAAGATCTGCTTGCAACTATTTCTAATGAAATACGTCCATCGTCTTGTACTTCTGGAGTTATCTGTAGTGATACTCCCACTTCTTTTTCAATTTCAACGGAATTTTCTGTAGTTACAATACCACCTTCAATCTCTACACCAGCAAAAAATGTTGATTCAGAACCACTTTTGGCCACTAAGCTTGGACGCGCCAAAATCTCATTACGGTTTCCAAAAGAATTTGCAATATTTAATGAATATTTAATTGCAGGGATTGTAATTAAGGAAGTTTGAGACATAGATCTGTTTGAATTATTATCATTTGTTCTAGTGCGTTCAAATGCATTGTTTCTGTCATCTCCAAATTGCACACTAAGGCTCTCAAGTAAATTTGTACCCCGTGAAGAAGATATGACCTCTTCGGTACTAATGAAGACCGCATCAAGCATAATCATATCTAGTGGATCGTCATCTGGATTAAGCTCAGCGGATGTGCTTTTAGGATCATATTCAGGTTTAGTAATGACAGCCTTTGGGGATATTATATTTTTAGCTTTTATACTATCACCTTTCAAACCTTTAGTGTGAAAAGTGTCCCAATTATTCAACCTTTTAAATAAAATTTTGACCCGGTCGTCTGTTACTTTATCATTTGATTGAAGATCTGAAAGGTAAAGTTTAGCATTATCTGGTTCGTTGTTAGCCGCGGAAACAATTGCTAGGGCTTCTACTCCCCTAGTACCATCAGGCTCAATTTTATTAAGTTGGTGAAAAACTGCCTTGGCCAAGCCAACATCTTGCGAATAGTATGCAGCAAACCCCATATGATAAAGTAAATCAGGATCGTTATCATTCAGAATAATAGCCTCAGCAAACTCTTCTTTAGCTTTGTTGAACTCCTTGGCATCTAAATGAAGTAGACCAAGGTAATAACGGACTAGCCAATTAGATTTATCAAATTTTAGAGATAAATCGTAACCCTGTTTGGCTAATGCACGTTTACTTTCATCACCCTCCGAGCTTGATAAATGATAAGATAAACCATTTAGAAAATGAATTTTGCTATTAGATGGGGAGAGCTTTAATGCAGCATTAAACTTAGCCGATGCAGCAACAAAATCTCTTTTTTGCATTAGATCAATTCCCTCAGAAGCGATGTACTCTGGTGAAATTTCTGGATTTTGGTAATGTTTGCGCTCACTTTGAGTAATTTTCATTTCGTTTAAATTACTGCAGTTAGGTAGTATCGCTACAGATAATAAAATAACAATATATTTTACTGAAAGTTTCCTGAATATTATTTTAATGTGTTTCATATTAACCACCATTCCTTAGCGCCAGTTGCAAATCTTTCGCACCAACGTGTATGGGCACCAAAATGCCTTCTAATGAAAAAAGATTTCTATCATAAGGCATAAAGCTTTCAGTTATAGAGAAATATTGAGATAAATTTGAAGTTATAGAATCAATTACTTTAGTTATTACATTTTCAGAAACCCTATCAGTAGTTACTAAAACTGCTCTATATCCATATGTACGAATGGCAGGAAATTTAGTACCATAAAGTCCTGGAGTTAATGTAATTTTTTGAAGTCCTGGATTAATTTTTTTAATAGATAAAATTTCAGCTTCTGACATAGAATATAATTCACCTTCACATTTATGTATAATATCTTCATAAAACTTTGCAGGGTGAGCAATGGCTTGTATCACCACGTCTATTAAACCATTGCAAAATGCCTCAGACATATCTGCTGTTGATTCTACTTCCACAACATTTACGTCATTTAGACTTAATGCTTGGGACTTAATAATAATTTCAGCATCTATTCTCTGTCCTGAACCTTGTTGCTCAAGGCCTACTCTTGCACCTTTTAAATCTGATAAGGCCAATATATTTGAATTCTGTTTTAAAATCACTGAGACTGGTTGATCATATAAACCAGCTACTAATCTTAATCCCTTGTAGGGCCCCCAGCTAGAAAATTTATTTATACCTCTGTATGCATCTTGAGCTAATACTGATCTAGTTAAGGCAATATCTAATTGACCACTTCGTAAGGCTTGAATGTTATATAGAGATCCACCAGTCGAATATACTCGACACCTTAGTCTATTCTTAATTCGTTCTATGTTTATTAGATCACAAATCCCATTACCAACTGGCCAATATGTTCCATTCTTTGACGCAGTGCCTAGCTTTACAAGGTGAGGTAGTCTTTTAGTTTCTAATTCTGCAAAAACATTTGTTGGAAAGCTAACAGAAATGATAAAAAATATAACTTTCAAACGTGTAAAAAATAAAAGAAAGTATTTATTAACTATTTTTTTATTATACATAATCATTTTTAAATACATAACAGTACCTTCATCTAAATTATAATTTAACTATCTGATATAATTTTATTATTTTTGATTTTATTTGCCATACGATTTGATAAAATACCTCTAATCGTTTGGATGAATAGTGTTATAATTGAAGCTACTATTATAAATATTGTAGTAGAATAAGAATATAATAAAACACTATTTTCAGAGCCAGCTAATTTTATTACGGTATTCGTCCGAGCAACTAACTCATCAACACCAACAAGTGATGCGCCCGAAGATGCAAGTAATGTAATAATAAAACCATTTGTCAAATTTGGAATAAATAATAATGCTTTATTATGATGTCCATTTTTCCATTGTTCAATTGAATCTTTTAAACTCCATGAAGTGAAAGCTAGTGGTGAGGCCGATAAAGCAAATGAGGCCTTCAACCAGTTCGGAAGTTCAATAATTATTTTACCATCAAATATTATAATTTCGCTTGGTAATAAAATTGCGATATAAAAAAGCAAAAATAGAGTAGGCGCACCTCGCACAATAGTAGGAACAAATAATCCAACCCACCTTATCGGCTTTAGTTTAAAAAATGTTAACCACAATAGTAGTGAACCTAAAGCTATGCCTATAACTGTAGCAACTATAGACATCATTAAATTTAATGCTAACCCTTCCAAAAGGAACGGTGTCCAGGTTTTTAAAATTTCAAATTTATTCATTTTTATTTCCATACTTTTTTATTAAAAGTAATTGAATTCTTTTGATAAAAGATAACCATATTGTTGTAATTAATAAAAAAAGTAGAAATAGTATTACCATCATAATATTTGTGTTCCCTTGATTTGAGATAATGCCCATCACGGCTGATAAAAGCTCAGGGACTGCAATAGCAGAAGCTAACATTGATGACTTTACAAGATTTACCATTACACCATTAATTCCTACTGAGACTTCTTGAAGAATATTGGGCACGGTACGTATACTGAAAGTATAACTAGTATCGTTTATTTTTTTATCTATTATACTTTCATAGAATATTTTTGAAATTATTGCTCCATGGTAAATACTGAGGCATAAAATTGAAGCCCAAAAAGCTGAAATATTAAATCCATAGTTAGTATACATTAAAGATCCAAATCCAAAAAATACAAGATACATAAAAAGTAATGGAGGTGTGGAGCTTAAAATAAAAATTAATACCTTGGAAATAATACTTATTAGCTTAAATCGTGATGAAGTTATTTTTACACCAACTATGCCAAAGAAAATTGTTAAGATTGTGCTAATAATTATTATAGATAAGGAAATTCTTAAGCCATTTGAAAAACTATCCCGATCATATTCATCATAGATAAAAGAAAAATTCAGTCCAGTTTTCTCTTGAATGCCTAGAACTACTGAGTTTAAACCCTCTACGTCAGCTGAGGTGATGAATGCTTTTTCGCGACATTCAGTCCGCCAAGCTCTATCATTTTCACGTACACAATAAAGTTTTCCATTCAACGTAAAAGACCAGAGAGCTTGGTTCTGAATTAAGAATTTTGAGTTCCCTATTTCCCACTTTTCTCCTAAATCAATTAAATAATTTTCTCTGTGAAGTTTAGCAATTATTTCTCCTATTAAAGTTTCAAATTCAGAACCTTTTTCTGAGAGGGGTAGGTAGGCCGCCCAAGGCACAGTCAGGGCTGAGGGAAGATTTGCTTTATAACCCGAGTATTCGGGCAGGCTCAAATAACCAATTATTGCAGCTTCCGAGTACAATAATCCTGCACATACGCCTTGAGATAATGCTGCCCTTGCTAATTCTAGTGACTTAAAAACCTTTAGATCTATAACATATCGATTTTTGATACCCTTATTAAAATAAGCACCCGCCAATCCACATAATTTCTTACTGCGTAAATCATTCCAACTCTCAACTGAGACCTCTGGCCGGAGCAAAACATTTACACCTGCTCCAAAATATCCTGGTTCAATAGCAGTAGCTATCTTGCGTCGTTCACGTGTATCAGCTGCTGTAGCAATCACCATATCAACAGCGCCTTGTTCAAGCCGTTGGAAGCGATTGCCTGTCGTTACTCCAACTATACCGACCTCAACTCCAATTTCTTGTGCAATTTTTTTTGCAAGATCTATTTCGAATCCCCAGATAATTCCAGCGCTATCTGTAAAACCAAATGGCTCAAAATTTGTTTTAACACCTATAACGATTAGATTTTTTTGTCTTACTTTTTCAAGAAGTGTACTACTAGTATTTGCTATTGCTGAGCAAGCAAAAGTAAAGATTAATAAAAAAGATATCTTTAATATTTGAATTGATCTCATTTTTATCTTCCTAATCTTTTAAATTAATGGAAGGGTAAATCTTTTGATCGGATTTATTGTTAATTTTTTCACTGATATAACATCTAAGTGGATGCCTGATATATGGAGAAGAAATTTTGTGCATATCTTTTGGACTAACACTTGGAGGTATCGGTATACGTTCTGTCCTTGAAATTATTGAACCAGTATCGAATGATGAATCAACGCAATGCAGTGTAAGAAAACAATCTTTATGCCCGTCTTTAATCATTTCTGAAAATGGATTAGGGCCTGCATATTTTGATGGCCATGATCCGTCATCGCTGGGATGAAAATTTATAAATCCCATAGTTGGGTAATTATACAGTCGTGCATCTATTTTTTGTCCAAACGTTGCCATTATACATAAATCAGGCATCCATTTTTTTTCAATTAAATCGTAAAAACTCTCACATTTTACTTTTCCTTTGTAAACTTCACAATCGTTTAATTTTGCAAGGTCTGTTACCATATTTGCTTCTTGACTGTTGTAACCATATTGCCAAATACGTTTTTTAGAACTAATAAAATTAGCACTCGGATCGTCAGTTACCACACCAACAACTGAAATAAAGTCACTTAATGGTCCATTTAAAAGTTCGTCAAGCACAGAAAATCCACGATAAAAGCTACCAAATAAAGCTATTTTTATAACTTCTGCGGGTTTTATATTTAAAGAAACATTATAATTCACAAAACTTTTCCAATTTGATGTTAATACAATTTTTAGTAGTATTAAATTTGATTTTGTTATCCATTAATTCGGAGTTAAATGTTACTCACATTTTATCATTTTTTATCTCAATTCTTA
>TARA_B110000090_G_scaffold209979_1_pt1 | contig 17602 bp, 16 predicted proteins | sample TARA_B110000090 | Tara Oceans TARA_B110000090 (sample SAMEA4397239) | marine metagenome | biome: Polar Biome; feature: [SRF] surface water layer (ENVO:00010504); material: water (ENVO:00002006), including particulate matter (ENVO:01000060) such as... | depth 5 m
ATCGCGTTGCCTGAGATCACATGGTCACTAAGCTCGGAGAGCACAGGAGCATTTGTAGGTCGCATAGATACATGCAGGACGTTTTGCTCAGCTTTTATCATCGTCCATGCGCACGGATTTTGCATGAGTTGAACGTTTTGTTTGTGCGCTTCTGCATAGTATTTTTCACTTCTGGATTCGATATTCAGGATGTCAGCTTTCTTTGCCTGTGATATTAACACCATCGAGTTTGTCCCTTGGAATGCAAACGAGTTTATGGAGACAACCAAAGGTAAGTTTTGTAATTCCTGTCGTCCTACCCCGGATCTTGGAAACAATATTTCACTTTTGCCTCCTCTCAGGGCATCTAAAACATGCGCGTTGGGTCTGATGAGATGAGAAACACCACATTGAAGAAATGATTTCAAGTCCATCATGCCTCGAATAACGCTATTTAATCCGGAAGCTGCTTCCCCGTGTCCAACACGAGACTTCTCGGCTGACATGCGTGGCGGAGCACAGGGTCCATCGAAATTGTAGTCAGCGATTGCCTTCACTACAGAGAATACCTCAATTGGATCACCTAATGCAGTTCCAGTGCCATGTGTTTGAATCTGTAATGCGTTCAACGGGCATGAGCTTTGATGGAACAAAGATGAGACGAGCGCCCATTGGGATAAACCATTTGGTGCGGTAAGACCATTTGACCTTCCATCTTGGTTCAGCTTGTTAGCCTCAACAACAAACTGTGTGTTACCAGCTTCGCCAGCGGAACATTCATGGTTGGTGTTGCAAACAATATCCAGTCCATACCCAACAAGAATATCACACGCTTCACTCCGTACATATCCATTTGCAAGAGAATCGAATGTCTTGCATCGACCATCACTCGCAAGCATGCCAGCCGCATGGAAATGCAGATTCATCTCAGGGGTAAGTATCACGTTTAGTCCACAAATGATTGCCTGTTGCGTAGAACGCAAAAGGATCGATTCTGATGCCATACTTAAGGCGACCAAAGAAGACGAGCACGCGGTGTCTATTGTCAACGCGGGTCCTTGAAAATCAAAGATATAAGCGAGTCGGCCAGCGCCGACAGATAACGATTTCCCCGTCGCTGAGTGGGCAGTGAATGACGCAACCTGAGCGTATGTCAAAATATGTTGAGAAAAGTCGACCCACGAAGCACCAAGGAAAACAGATGTGCAGCCGTGTTCAATATTTGCAGCTTCAATTGTACCTCGGCCTCCAGTGATAATGAGACCTTCTGAAACAGTTTCGAGCAGAAGGCTCTGTTGTGGATCCATGCATGCGAGTTCCCTTTCGGTGAATTGAAAGAGTCTCGCATCCATGTCATACACGTCTTTTTGTAAGAACCCGCAAAAGCGCGGAACACTCCCAAGAGCAAGGCTGTCTAACTCCCATCTTTGTGAGACGTCTACAGCATCAAGTTGAAGTACCGCAGCATGTCTTAAAGCATCGTTGGGTTCATTCAGTCTCCTCTGCTGACCAAGGATGCTGATAATTACTTTCCTAGACTTGAAGGCAGTTGTTGAAATGTCAGAAGTCGATACTGACTCTATCATTGCTGTATCCTTAACCTGAGAGCTTTTGATTCGGCGGTGGACAAATTCTTGCCCATTCCTTGCAAAAGGTTGTATGTTGTCCATTGAATGTTCTCCAAAGCTTCCATAGAAAGAATTCGCCTCATACATCGATAAGAATGCAGCTTGATGGGTAAGGTAGCCATCAAGACAAGATGAAACATCTTCAAGTTTTGTCAAGGTCAAGTTTGAGACAGAAGTTGACGAGTTGCGATCTTCGATGCAAGATCTTGCCCTTAGCAAGCACTTGACCTCGCCGAAGGAGAAGCAAAAGTTGCAGCTCAGCATAGTAACGGCATTGATAATATCATGTTCAATGCTATCATCATGAGTATACTGATGGTCACGCCAAGTATCGACGTCAATCTTGTTCGTATCGACGAAGTCCAAGAGGGAAACCATCGTCGGCAATTGGGGAGCTGAAACGTTTTAAAGTACGAAAACGGGAACACCAATGGCAAGGCAGTTGCTTTGGTCCACGTCGCACGTAAGGGTCCTGCTGGTTTGATTAGATGTTTTAATACATCTGTTTCAATAACGAAATATGTATTCAAGGATAGGACGTCTTTGTCTTCGCTGCGTCTGGTGCCGTCGGCAAATGTTGGCGTGTCCAAGATTCTTCCGTTTTTATCCGATCTCGCTGCGTCCGTCGGTCTCCATTTGAAATCCGAAAAATTATCTTGTCCTTGCTTACGCCGCTCGCGCTGGAGTAGCAGCGTGAGCTAGTAGACCGGATTATGAATAAAACTCAAGACCTTTCCTTGTAAATTACAGCAAAAAAGCGCCTTGTATTTAAAACTTGTTCACAATTTCTGTCGCTTAAACCTATCCAACGCGCCTGCCCCCTCGTCCCGTGCTCCTGCTTCTAAGTCGTGAGAAAATAAGCTCTCAGGTAGAAGTGATTGTTCTACATCTATCTCCTCGCGCACGGCGCCACCTTCTTCGCCTTCGTCTCCAATGTCTATCTCGTCAGGGTTTTCGCCATCGGCAGGACCAGTCCCTCCTCCTTCGGTGTGTGCCTTGACGAACCCTTCAATCTTGTCAGAAAGACCTCCTCGCTCTAGCTCCGCCATAGACTCTTCCAGAGCTTCGTTTTCTTGAAATTTCGGAGCCGCGGGCGCGTGCACATTTCCAGCTTCAACTGCTCGTGAGGGGAGCTCAATGGTGGCCATGTTGAAGTGCATTTGACTGAAGCTAGCACTAACCGAGCGCTTGATTCGCAACATCTCTCGGAAGGTGTCTTCGTTTCCATGCCGAACTTCGAATTGATTCCATTCTTCCCAGAAGTCGCTCTCTTGCTGAGGATTCGCAAATTGGCTTGCATGGGTATACAGACTGCGCGCACGATCAATTTCGCCAAGCTTTCTCTCAAGACGAGCATAGCGAGTGCACAACACTTTTGTCACACCATCAGGCAGACTCTGCCCGATGGCCGCTTCATAGATGTTGCGAACCTTGCTCACGCCAAAAGAATCCATAGCTCGTGAGACATAGAGCTCATACAACTCAAGTTTTTCATCATTCGGCACTTTCTTGCAGGCACGTTCGTATACGTCCATTGCACGCCGAGCGAGTCCGTGCTCTTCCTCTAATCGGGCATATTCTAAGAAGAAAGGCATCGACTCTTTCGATGGGACTGCTGCAACACAGTGTTCGAACAAGTCTCTAGCCCGCTCAAGCTTTTTTGAGCCAAACCTACCAACAAAATCCTTCAGATATGCTTGCCAGATCTCCCGGCAGTGAGGAAATTTGAAAAGGTTTATACCTCGCTCGTAGACCTTGTAACTTTCTTCAAAAAGTTTGTGCTCCTGGAGCAAAAGAGCGAAGTTGAGAATTACTTGCGGCGACGCTATGCGGAGATCTAAAACACGATTGTACACCGCTTGAGCAGAATCAAGAGAGCCAAGAGATTCCTCAAGGTCGCAATAGAATGTCCAAAGCTTCAACGACTTAAACAATTGATCCTGCACCGGCAACAGCTCGGATTTTTTTTGCCGTAAACCTGGAGAGCGCGGTGGCTCAGTAGTAGCCCGGCGCATCAGGCTGAGTGCACCCCCAAAATTTTGCTGACGCAACTCAAGCTCGCCCCACTCACACCACACAGTTGCGAGATCATCAACTGTTGAGTATGGAACACGAACAGCCTTATCGAACACAATACGTGCGTTCTCAACGTCCCCGTGGATCTCATAGAACTTTGCAAAATCGACCCACAAGGAATGTGGCTTGCCTATAGCTTTTGAGGGATCAACATTTGTTACAGCCTCTGTAAACGTCACAACTTGGCGTGCAGGATCATCTTCAAATAGAGAAATGCGTTTTCGCCACTCGTGTACGTTGTGAGGATTTTGACGTAACATTACCGAGGAAAGTAACTCGGGTCTTCGGCTCATGAGAAACTCGAGACGTGCCAGACGGAGATCGAGATCGTCACCGGAGTCTGTCAGCAAAAAGTCAGTGCCACTGTTGTTCCCGTCACTATTATTTTCTGTCTCAACATCAAGCGCACCTTCGGCTGCAGATTCCATCTTTGCACTTAGAACGCTTTCTTCGAATTGAGTGTAAGCATCAAATATCAGCGAGAAATCACGCACAGTAATCACGGTCGCCAAACCCTCCTCATATACGTCGCGCGCCTTCTCAAAAAGGCCGCGACGAATGTAAAAATCAGCAAGACAGGTCCACAGTCTTCCCACCTCGTCAGTGAACTTACGAATGCCCCCTCTAATCATCGAATCGATATCCAGGCAGTTGACTTCCTCTGGATGCGTAGCAACTATCTCGCAGAGCTCTAACCACATGTCGTGCTTGCTCTTTCCAGCCAGAGACTGGAATGTCTCGTCGTTTAAAAAAATTGCCAGTCTCTCTGCAACCTCGTCCCAACGACCACAGGTTTTCAGAAACTCTATGTACTCCTCGGCATGTCCTGGCTCAAATTTCAGGTATCGACGGTAGACACGACGAGCTGTGTCGACTGGTACCCCATCTTGCCGAATGAAACCCTAAATTTGTGAAGCAGAACAGAAACGATACGGTCAGAAGAATGAGGTTGAAAGGGCGCGAAGCCGTGTGAGGGCAAAAGAAAGTTGCTCTTTAAAGAACATCTTTGGCCTATACAGACCAGAAACGAATCGTGGGCAGGGGCGGTAAGTCTCAGGGCGTACTTACTAGATAGATTGTCCAAACACGATCGTGCTGAGTCACTGGAAGAGACGCAAGTGCTCGATTGCAAGTCTGCCTAACAGAAGTGACATCTTGTTGTTCAACAAGAAAGTTGAGGTAGAGCTCCCAGATCTTTGGCATCTTATGCATTGTCACCAAAGCACGCTCAAACGTGTTATTGAGGGCAGGATAGGCAGCTTCGGTAATGCGGAGATCGCGCACCGCCTCATATCGTTCTTGAAGGTACGCATACCATAACTGTTGTTGACGAAGAAGGGAACGAAAGGGAAGGGGGACAATTAATTGAGGGTTGTTGCCGGGAAGAAAAGTGTGTTCAGTTTGGAATCGGTGACGGGAGCCTCGCGACGAAGTAAGTGCTGCACCTCGCCTCGGGCAAAAGTCATGCCGACTACAGCCCATACAAAGACGATAAATGGAATGCATACCTTGTAACTCCCAGGCAAAGCATTTACTGCGCGTTCGAAGATTACGTAACGTCGCCTAGCGGTCGCATCTTTGCGCGCGTCGAGGTAACGTGACCACAGGCTGGGGAGGTTGGGGTTGCGTAACAGTTCAGCCTCAAAAATCAGATCTGGCTCCTGAGGGAGAAGATCGTCGTCTACATAGTCTATCCCAGCTTCAGACGATCCCGTCAATGGGCGGCCATCCCTTTGATGCGTCGCCATCGTCCCCAACACTGCGAACGGGGGAGCCGCCAACGAGACTTTAATTATTCGAAAAGTTTCTGTTGCTTCAAATCATTATCAGTTCGAATCGAACGACGAATCGGGAAGTAAAAATGCTCCAAAAAGAAAGTCGTCGCATTCACCCCTGCAGTCGGAGAGTGAAATGTCTTGACCAGTACCTCGTGAATGTCGAACGAGGCTAAGCTGAGGCATACCGCCTTAAACACGGTATGCGATGATCATTTCAGCTTGATGCGGTGCGTCTCCAATCCCCCTCGGAATGGAGGGATCCCCTTTCGAGATGTGTGTAAAAACGTTTGTTCTCACAAGTTTTTCCCCCACTTCTGGTTCCCAGGGCTGCCGAGAACCTCCGTCAACGAGAGGAAGAAGCTTCTACATTGATACAAAGCCGCTGGAGATCATACAACATCCTAGATAACTTCGAAAAGATGAAGAACGCCGTCCTTTCGATACAGGCGGGGTATCGCGGTCATCTTGGCCGCAAGCGAGCGATGTGCAGGGCTCACCTGGTAAGTCCTTGTTCCGTTGGCTGATTGGTTTTATGTGACTCCTGATCTGTTATTTACAAGTCACCACTGCCGTCAAGCCCTTTTTACACTCAATCCCGACTGGATCTCGTATTGGTTTTTACATATTTGTTCGATGATCCACCCTCCTCTAACCCTGTTCTTCCCTGTGCGCACAGGTGGCATCTGACGGTCGTCTCCGACATTTTCAACGAGCTGCGATTGTCCTTCAGCGGTACTGGCGCGGGCACTTCAGCAGAAAAAGAATTCACAGCTTTTATGACAGAAGGAGATACTTGCGTTCGGTGCATACTGTTGGTGAACGGTTACGGGAAAATCTGCACGTTCATCATCGCGAGTCACTCAGACGGACGGTCTTGCTTCAACAGAATCATACGTTGGGTTACTCTGAGTACGTTGATTCCATGCAGGGCAACATATCGAGGATTAAAATGCAGTGCGAACACGTCTAGTCAGTCATCACCTGTCTTGATGAACAAGCCTCCATAGGTGCGCCTGCGAAAGGATCGTTTCTAACTAAAATCAGGTGCAGGGATATTGCGAAGTCAGTCTCGGGAAAAAAAAAACAGTGATTAGTCTTTGTAATTACCTCCACAAGTGTCCAGTTCTCTGTCGGCAGGTGTTGCAAGAAAACGATGATACCCTGAAAATCCATAGCTTTCAACTTGGTAGCCCAGTTCAGCAAAAGTGCTGCGCAGAAGTATGCTATAAAGTCACCGACTTGATTGCTCTCAGCAACATACGTATCCTGAAAGCCACAAAACGTTTTCTGGTCAGTCTGAAGAAAAGTAGAACCCTGAATAGATCGCTGCTACACGCTCGAAATGAAAGCGATACGTACCCATAGGCGCGGAAAGAGATGAAACGGAATCTCGCGAAGCATGAGACAGTTTATCCAGCGGAACCCAAACTGTAAGAAGTCGATTCCCTGTGGTTTGGCAGCAGTCGATTGTGTGAGCATGGACAGGTAGGCATCTTGTGAGTAAAAGTACCAGCCAAATACTTACCTCCTGTTTCAGATGTTCATGCAAGTCTTCATCAAGGAGTTTTACAAGCTGTATCAACATACTTAGGTGTTCAGTTTACGAAAAAAGAAAGTGCACGTTGCGAAACGACAATAGACTCTGCCCGTGGCGTTACGCACCTCACTGAAATGGAAGCATATTTTCTGGACACCAGGCTGTGCGAAAGTGTAATTTTCCTGAATACAGTCGAGCACTTTGCAGAGACACCAGTAACAATCCGCTTCAGCATCGTAGAGCTCCTGGGATGTTAATGTGGTATTGTCCCACTGGTTCATATCCTCCGAACAAACATCAGACAAAAAGACTGAGACAGGAAAAAAGTGTAATCGTCAGTGATTTTATCTTCGCCCTGCCTGAAAAAAACTTGATACTTTCCCTCAAACTCACCTGACATGAACGGAATGACAAGGTCATTCATGCCCTGAACATAAGAGGTTCCAGGGTTTCGTATGGATCTGACGTAGAGAATGCGCTCAATGGACCTGAAATCGTCGAAATTCATGGCTCTTGTTAGCTAGTGTTTGGTTAGCATCAGACAAACTTAAATTGGAGTCACACTCACTTTTGAACACCGTCAACTTCACTACTTGGAAGAAATCCAAGTGCTGCGGTGCGCGGAACGTCAATCCTGATCTGGTGCAGAATTCTGAGCTCATCTTCACTCCTTTCAATGTCATCAACATTGTGATGTTCTTTTACCCAAATATGATATTCTAGACGCTTCCGAGAGAGCACCTCGACGCGGCGACCCGAACTCTGGGGCATATATCCCTGCAACAGGAAGAAGCGAGCAATGTTTAGCACCTTTGCATACACCGATCGAGCATTGTTCATATTCAATCCTTACTACTCACCAGCAATAGTTTCCAGCAGATGGATCGTCGGCCTGGTGGGCAGCCGTTCCACACTAGTTTTTGCAGTTCCTACGCTCGGATGGGGTTGGGTAGAGTTAAAAAAACAATTCCGTGAAACTGGGATCGTCCACTGCTAACACATACTCACCTGCAGATTGACTACGGGCTCAACAAGGAGCCGTTCGAATTTTTTATCGCGCGTGGCATACAAGCCGACTGCAGCAACCCTGTTGAAACCATGAAATGCCGGCACATCTTCCTTCTCTGTTGTCAATAGCACGTTGGACTTGTTTACCTGTTTTACATTTTGTTGCTCATCATCAGGCACTTGTTTTGAGCTAACTCTAAGGTATCCTGGCAGTCTGTGCCCTTGCGTGTAACTAAAAAGGTATGAGGAGGCCGGAGATTTGATGACGGTCAGTTGCTGGTTTCGCAGGATGCAAAGCTAAGCCTTTCGCAACATGTTTGGAACTGAAAAGGTAGGGCCTAGGAAGTACCTGGCCAGGAGTCGGAATCTTTCACCCTGCTCCGTTTTTGCTGGTTCCTGTTCTGTCACTTTTCTTTCTTCCTCACTGGAAGAAGAATGCACCTCAAGTCGTGTCCTTTCACTCATATACCTGCGTGCACTGTCGCAGTTGGAGTGCGTTAGCAGAGTTGTTCATTCCGCGGTACGCTATTGTGGCTTCCAGCTCCCTCTGTGCCTAGCCTTTTAGCAAGCAAGCAACAACAAATAAAACCCGCAATCCAGCCAGATTCAAAAACTGCTTTGCACGGCACTTTTTTTCCGTGTCATCGAAACGACATTCCATTCCTGCTGCGCCCAAGGGACGTGCAAGAGCAAAGATGGCAAATTGTTCAGGCCCGTTCGAGGTTGCCATGGACGTCAGCACGATCAACAGGTGCGTTCGTTCGGCTCTATCATCTAGTCGCGAGTCACTTAAAGCCTCCGGGTGACTGCGAATGAAGTGGCGTTTAACGGGCGGTCTAAGTGCTTTCGGATGCGCGAACGTCTAAGTTTGTCTCAACTTACTCTCTTTAACGATCACAGGCTCTTGCAAGAGGTCGAGCAGAAAGAGGGGCGTCTTCGTCGCGAACTGTACGACACGGTTGAGAAGAAGGAGTCAATCTCTCGCAGAATGGTGCTGCACCAGGTATGTCCTCCTGAAAGCACCCAAAGAAAAAGAAGCGTAGAAAGCATCCCAAGAAATAACCCCCAAGACTCCTCACAACCACAAACGCAGTCCAACATCTCCTCTTTGGAGACTGTACGTCACCGCTCGGCTTCTCTTCTCGCGGACATCAAGGATACGAGCTTCTCTGCGAGAGCAGCAAGCGACCAGGTAAGTGTGTCACGTGGGTCCAACTGTACATCTCACTCTGTCACGCTGCGCGCCCATCTGACTTATGTATTTCTGTTGCGCACACGTAGGTTCGTCAGCTTGATACTGCTCATGGTCATGCTCAGGAAGCAATTGCGAGAGTCTCGTTGAATGCAGATGTGACAGAGTGCATGGATGGTGTCACGGTACGTTTCTATCCTCATAACGCTCACCTGGTTGACTCATATAGACATGCATTCTAATCTGTGTCATTCTCCACCACAGAGCTCTCTTGAAAGCAAGGAATACGAGGCTTCCGCAAATTTTGTGGACACCCTCGCAAAGCTACATAACTATTTGTCTCATGAAGGTATCGCTGCTTCAGAGAGTGAAAATGCTCAGTTTGTTCGAGTCCGTGATGCTGTTGCCAGAGTTGTCAGGGAAGAGCTGCATACTGCAGCATCTAAGAGCGACGTCTCGCAGGTAAATATAAAGCAATTCTTTGAGTTGCCGGAAAACCAGCCATGATACGCGCTTAAATTTCGTAGCTGTATTTACCGTTTAGGGAAGCACTCACGAAACTAAATCACTTTGTGTTTTTCAACCTCCAGGTGTTAAGATTTGCAAAACTATTTCCCAAATTACGCTTGTCTGATGAGGGGCTAACTACAGTATGCCTGCAACTTCGTAAGGTATGTCTGGATCTGGAAACCTCGACTCCTTCGCACTCGTATTTTCTGGTGACTGATATTTTCCCTATTTTCTCTACAGCTTGTCACAGCAAACTTTAAACAAGGTGAAAGAACGTGGAATGAAGGTGAGTCCAACAAGAACTCGGTTTGAACGCAATAACCGACGTTCAAGTCTTCCGCTTCTCTCGCTACGGTCACTTTCACTCACAATAAATAATATTGGAACTCTTCCCAGGCAATGAAAGCGGCACTACTACTAGGCTTCTCGCTGGGCTCTTTGAATCCGTGGTTTCAATAGTTGACCAACATGGAGACGATCTGACTCATTCGTTCGGAGATGCTGCTGTACAAGCTGTAGTCCAGAGTCTTAATAAGGTTTGTCTTTTGAATCCCAAAAGTCCTTTCCTGGCGTCTGGCACGCAAAGTTTTTTTTGCACAGAATTTTAACCGCTTGTTTTTTTGCGCAGGAGTGTGATATCTGTGGTGCTCAGCTGTTAAAAAGATACATCGTGCGTACATCTTTGAGTATTTTCCAAAATTCCAACCTAATTGTCACCCTATACCTGACAACTCCCTTGTTTGCCTTGCTGCATCAGGATCAGAGGAATATCTTGCAAATAGCGAAAGATGTCAGCTTACGAACCAAGAAACAAGGAGACAACAACGTCGATCCAAGGTACGTAGAAAAAATAAAGGTGCTATCTTTGAAGAGAACCGATTTTAAGGGTGATGCCGAAATGTCAAACTCACGTATTGAACTTGTTATGTCCTTACCACCCTCTCTTCCCACACACAGACTGATCGAAGAATACTTGGTACGCGGCGAACTATTTCCTTCTGCACAAATCAAAGATGAAAGAAAAAAAAAATAACATTGCGTCCTTAATTTTTTTTCACAGGAGGAAATCGTCTCGATATGCCAGGTATCGATTAAATACAACAGGTGAGTTTTCCCACTTTACTCTCAAGAAAAATCAAAAATTTAGCCACCGCGAAAAACGAACCAATATTTATCAAAATCGTGAATCAACCGCAGGTATCTCAAAGAAAGGCTGCATTCAAAAGAAGCGTCCTTACATATTCTTCAGCAGCAAGCCACTGTTGCGGCGAAGAACTTTGACGGAGAGCACTATTTCCGCGTATTGCACGAAATGGTTGGTTTCTACATCAGGTTAGAGGTGCGACAGATGCTTGCTTCTCCCAATGAAAGACGAATCAATTCCACGTGCTGTGACAGAGCAATGAACTAACTAAAATGGGAAATGCGCACAGGAGTTCTACATGTATGAAACAGTGGCAGTTGCGATCAAGATCAACGAGAGCGGCGAAACATTGACAAGTTCCGTGGTTGATGATGTGTTTTACATTTTACAGAAATGCGCAAGACGAGCGAGCGAGACAGGTGAGAACCCAGCCACGAAACCGACTTTTCAGACACCTATATTGCAGTGTTGTGTGAGATATTTCCTGCTGGGATGTCATCAATGTCTAACGAGCACGTCCTTATTCCAACAGGGTCAATTCAAGCGGTTTGCGCCTCGCTTCATCACGTCAGCAACATTCTGAGCGATCAGGTCGGTGAATTAACAAGGCTCTTCCAAAGAAATCAAGCAAGCACTTGTACATTTTTCTGATAACTAGATATGCGTCCTTCATGCAGGTGCTTTCGTTCGTGCAAGGGGAGCTTGCACAAGTTCCCAAGGATGGTTTTACAGATATCCTGGTCAAAGATTCAAAGGTACGCATTCAACGGCCTGATGTTTTGGTGCATGCGTTTCTAATTTCTGAATTCTTCATTCTTTACAGGCGCAAGAATTCAGGCGTTCGTGGACAACGGCGGTGAACAACGCCGAAATCATTTTTGAAAACGTCAACATTCTCAACCGCGACATTCAGGTGCGCTTTCAGCGTTTACGTTTTCGTTCATTTCGTGTCATCTGTTCGCATCTGATTTTGAATTCTTTTTTGCATTTGCACAGGAGCATCTCCACTTGCTGTTCGAAATACCCGGCGAATGGGAACGTATTTCACATTGCTTGAACGAAATTCAGGTGCGTCATTCCTCGCTTCTCGACCTCTCGTTTCACGTATCTTCCACACTGACGAATCATTACCACTGTCTACCAGGATACCTCCCAACCCTTCGAGCACTGTTCGCACAACTCGTTGAGAAGCTTTGCAAACAGTTCTCTTCAGTTGGTCGACGATGCCCTCACGCTTTTGTCATCGACGTCCTTCGAGCTGGATGATCAGGATCAGGAGAATCACGACAGTTTGGATTCGTGGGTCCATCATCTCTTAACTGAGGTCGACCATGTGCGTGCCTGCCTCTCTTTCTTGTTTCCCTGCTTTTTTCGTTGCTGTTCGTTGTTGTTTTTTCTTACCGCACCTTTTTCTGCGAAAGCATTTTTTTTGTGCCCTTTGTTTTTTTTTTTTGATTTCCGCTTGAATTCGATTGATGGCCTTCTTTTTTTCTTTTTTTCTCCTTCGCTGTGCGCTCCGAACTGACTGATCTCTCTCTCTACTCAACTCCATCTCTAACTTCTTTCTCCTTTTTCTTTCGGCCAGCTCCTGCATGTTCTGAAGCCGTTGCTTGTCACGTCTTGCTTCCGTGCCTTTCTGAATGCTTTCGAAGAATCTCTTGCGCTTCGGATTGAGGTACAGACTACTGCTGAAATCCACCCGAACGACGCGCGTCTTCTTTTATTTTTTTCGCGCTCTTCCCTTTCGTCGCGTACCATTCAAATCACCTCACGTTTTGTGTCCCCATCATCCGGGCTTTTTATTTCCCTTCACTGTTAACACAATTCTCATCTTCCCGTGGCGCAGGTTATCCTTCTCAACGAACTCCGTTTTACGCAGTTGGGGGGTCTTCTGCTAGAGCGGTCTGTTCGCAGAATCGTTTTCCACCTTTCAACTTCATTCCCTGAGGCCCCCTGTCGTGAGTTGTTCGGTCGCGTGTTGCAGATCGCAATGATGCTGAGTATGGAAAGCCCATCTGAAGTTCTCGATTATTGGAATGACCTGCTAGAGCGACTGTCAGAGATTGAGATCAAACGAGTTTTGAGTTTGCGCGCTGATTTTCGCGTTGCTGACGTGAACGCACTCGGTCGATAGCAGGCAGTTAGTTACTTTCGATTGTGCATCTTGTTAATCGAGAGAGCTGAGTAGGTCGATTAATCTCCATGGATTGACATGACAGATGCGATACGATTTGTTTGATTTTTTTATTTTTCCTCTTCTGTCTGCGATCTAATCTTTGGTTCTTTGCAGCTCGCACAGAACCGCGCGCACCTGATTTCGTGCCTTCCGTTTCACCCGTTGCGAATACTTCGGTAGATATCACATGGAGTCGCGTCGACGCAGCTCTCGCGCGGTCACGGACAAACACGATCCTCAGGATCTGAAACTGATCGGGGGGGAGGGCAGCGTCGGCCCTGGCGGGTTGTCGAGTGAGGACGATGCCGAGGATATGGTGAGTACCACTGGAACGAGACGACCCAGTGACTGTGCAATGACATAGTTTCGTAGGCATGGAGATGGAGCGAGAATAACGCGAGATGCGTCGTGTTTTTGGCGTCTTCTGAAGCGCACGCTCACCGCCAGCACTTCAAGATTGCCGTTCTCTGACCTAAATTTCTCCTCCTTTTCCGTTTTGCAGGCTGGTGCCCCTGCCAGAGCCGCCCAGGGCACATCTTTAAAACGACAGGACATCCGTGTCGATCTTTCCAGATTAGAGGTACGCCCCACCCTTCCGAAGTGTATACCGCATAACTTCGTTCGTCTGTACTGACCAAACGATCCATGGTGCTTACTTAAATTAAAATACAGGCTCCCTCGCTGCGCAAATATCGTCGGACCTACAAGCTTGGAGAGGTGCAGAATGGTGGCACAAAAGAGGAGTTGATGCCTGCTGTTCTTCGCCACTGGAACCAGACGATTGTGGATGAGGATGAAACCCTAGTCGCGTTTGCTTTCGCCCTACGCAAGCAGGCCACGACAGGGCCAGGTTCCGGATATGGTGTAAATAGGACCACCGCAATGAAGCCTGGTGCACGGTCTTCTAAAGCAAACAAAGGAAAATGAAAGTCGCGTCGCGTAAACTTATGGGTCGAACCGAGAAAAAGTGGGGAAGCAATTGATAAACGATGTAATAATCAACGATGTAATAATTAACTCAATCTCACTCTCTTGCTAGCATAGCCACAGCTTTAACCTCGGTACTAGCGTGCTAGCTAGCTAGGAAGGTAAGATGCTACGACCTTTTCTTTTCTTCATCGTTTCACTAGCAAGCCGCCGCACCAGCGCCTCAACATTTTTTTTCAATATTTCTCGTTGCCGCACAGCATATAAGCTTGCAACAGCGCGCTGCAAGCTCGCTTCTCTTTCTAATCTGGTGCCAAGCCGAATACATATTTCAATGTCAGCATCGTTACTTGAGGGTATTGGCAACTGTTGAACCATGCTTCGCAGCATCGTTCGAGCCACTTTCTTGATGTTCTTACTGATGCCCCTGTTCAGCTGCAAGGTTTTGGCAGCCAACTGAAAAGTACACAAGTGTATTCCCGAAGATGCATCATGGCTTTGAGCTGAATTCTTGAACATATCCTCACTCTCGACAAAACTATCCTTCTTGCCTTCTGCCGAGGGGTAATTTCGGTCGTCAGAGCTCACTGCGCCACACGAGCTCAAATCCGTGCGGTTCGCTTGTAAAACTTCCGTCGTGTCTTCAACTTGGCGTTCAAATGAAGGATAGGTCTCGACAGCTGTCAGCCACGCAGTGCGAAGTGTTTCTACTTCAGCTTCATTTTCGGCACTGCAAACCAAAAGTGCGACGCAAAGTATTTCTGGGTTAGGTACCATCGACAGATAGTGAGAGTCACCAACTCCCATGAAACGAAGTAGCGCAAGTTTTCTTCGGCGCAGGTTCTCATCTTCATCAGCAGGCTCCAGAAGCAGCTCTACTACAGAGTGACACGAGGTAAATTTCAAGCAGTTCGCTTTTTGTGCCGTGAGTGGCATTGATGTGCTTGGCAAATTATTTTCGCCACATTCTCTCATAAGCGAACACAAAGACTCAGTTCCAATCTCCAAAAGCTGAGTTCCTTCGTCCACGCCGTCTGTTGGTTCGATTAGTAGCGTGCCGGGGTCCATTTCACACAAGCTCTTTAGTTCCAGATGCCACTTTCCCTCACACGTCGGGGGGATCATCATTTTTATATGTGTCCAAACCAGATTTGCAGCGATATCTTCGAGTGCCTTGGGGAAGAAACCGATAAAAGGTGCTAATGCGAGACATCCCGCCAGCGGGATTTCGTGTTCACGCTCGAATTGAGGGAGTCTGATCGCGTATCGTTCAACAAGTGTTCTCACCCTGGCATACAGCGAGCTCAAGTTTAATTGCGTTTGATCGCTTCGTAAGCAGACCGCTGTCTTGATTATTTCGAACTCTTTTTCGTATTCTGCGCGCAAGCCAAGAGCATCTTGCCCCACAGCTGTTCCCTGAAGAATAGTTAGAACGTCTGAATTGAAAGCAGCAGCGGTAACTGGTGCGCACATTATCCAATTCACGAAAGGCGCAAAATCTTGTTCTCTGCCAACCAACGTGCTTTGCAAGAGGGTCGCTGCTAGAGCAGCTTGTTCGGCATCTTCGCCAAACTTTGAGCACAGCTCACGGAAAACATCTGACGCGACAAGGAGGGCATCAACTGGCACTCTCCCAATAAAACTTCCCTCAGCTATCAAGGAAGTAACACGTAAACCGTCTGTGAAACCAAAGCAATTTCGGATAGAGACCTCTTCAACAGCGCTGTTCTGAATACCACGCTCTGATACCCATGATATGTATGCTTGTCTTTCTTTCCAGTACAGTTCGTCAGAATCAGAAGTACTATATCTTTCAACTGACGCGCTTAAATCAGACAAGAGCGATTTGACCCGTAGACTTATTGCAGTGAGTGTCATGTTAGCAATACGAGTTTGAGACTTGCGATACACAGAACTCATTCTCGCAGCAAAGCCCTTTTGCTCATCCTCGATGCAACCACTTTCGACGGAAGTTCCACTTTTGTTTAGCCGTTTCAGTTCTCCCGTGATTAGCAAGTGCAAGGAGCGTAACGCACGTAAAGAGGTGCATAGATCATCCAAAGGCATGTGTATCGCAAGTGCTTCCTCGGGCGTCTTGCCGGAGGGAACCTCAGAACAAAGTCTGTACACAAGTGCCGGAGATGACGAGAAAATCTTAGCCGCAAGAAGAAGTGATTCAGGCAAAGGATCGTCTACCCGAAGGTAGTGGGTTGAGGTAACTCCATAATGACCCAAGAGTAAGTTACGAGTTCGACATTCACGAGCAGAGTGTGAGCTACCTTGAAGATCGCATCGGAAGGTATCAGCCTTGTTGTCCTCAGTAACAAACGCGTATCCAAGCAGCAGCTCATCGTTACCTTTCTGCCCATAGTTGTTGAATACTTCACCCCCTGCGGAGATGGCCTCATGGGAACGTATAGAAAAGGTCCCAGCTGTGCCAGCTGCGTCGTCCGTCAGCCATTCAACCCGAGCTTCAGGGGAGTGGTCGAGCATGTCTCCAAGAGGAACCAAGGCGATTGTCTTGGACTGATTCAGATAAAGTGAGAAAGCTCGACTCCATACACAGCTGCGCGCCCAGGATATCTGTTCGGCGTTTAAGGCCCTTTCCGCCAGCGCTTGTGCTCCAGCAGAAATGGAGTTCGATTTATTTTGCCGCATGTGTGCGAGGAGCAACGGAGTCCAAACCTCGATTTCCTGTCGAAGAGCCTCGCGATGTTGTTTAACAGCGTGTTCTAAACGCGTACCTTCAAGGTGACGAAGTTCAAGGTCCGACCAGCTCAGAGGCACGGGAACATGAGCTGGTAATGCGTTGATGTACGGGGCAAACTTTGAAGCAACACCGCGCTCTCTTTCCAGTGCAAGAAACAGAGTAAGGATGATTCTATCGTCAACACCGGGTTCCGCGGAGAGCGAAGTAAAAGCAGGACCGTAGACGCAATCCGTCTTTGCTGAATCAGGGTGTAACAAGCAAGAGGTTGGGATGGAGAATATCGTGTCGCCACCTACAATTCCACAAATCGTAGACTTGGCCACCAGTTTCCTCGCGCATGATTCATGAGCGAACTCAAGTTGCGCAGAGCCTCCGTTGAACTGAACCCAGGCCAATAGCTCGCGTAAAGCGAGAGTGGTTCGCGCTGAATCCTCCATGCGCATCTGACTGGTTGACTCTGAAATTTAACGCGGGTAGGTTCTTTAGGATTGCAGTCGGCGTTATCGCTTGCCTGGGTTTTTCCAATGAAGTGTCTGTTACACCTGAAAGCGCATCTGGAGACTGGGCGGCGGCGCAGCGGCTGCTTAAAGTGGAGCGAGAGTCATCATCAGCTGACGGGAAAATTCAGCAAGATGTAAGATCAATCGGAAATAAACTTGCATAGACTAATAAGTTTGTCAAGCTTCTATTCGGCAAAGCCGCCTTCTCTACCGGTCGCTCGTAAGTGAAAATCTGTCTGTCTGTGTGTCTGTCCCCTTTTTTGCGTCGCTTTTTGCGTGTAGCACTGCGAAGTCGTTACCCAAGATTGGCATCGTAGCGCCCCTGTACACGCTTGATTGTCTCGCTGAGCATGTGTTGACATGCCCGTTACCTTCCACGCGTCTTCGCTCGTTGTGTGCGTAGCACACGCTTCGTTTGTTTCGTCCTAGAAGAAACG
>TARA_B110000090_G_scaffold206966_1_pt1 | contig 17508 bp, 15 predicted proteins | sample TARA_B110000090 | Tara Oceans TARA_B110000090 (sample SAMEA4397239) | marine metagenome | biome: Polar Biome; feature: [SRF] surface water layer (ENVO:00010504); material: water (ENVO:00002006), including particulate matter (ENVO:01000060) such as... | depth 5 m
TTATGAAACGTATTTTATATGAAGATTTAGCACATTTATATTGTTATTTTTTATATTATGTATTTAATGAAAATTGATAGCTAGGGCCAAGCAATTAAAATAACTCCATATTACTGTTCATGCCTTTGCGGTTACTTGCTCATTAGTGACTCGAACTGATCTATCATTTTGTCTCTATTAAAATTTAATTTAGCAAAGTTTCTTGCTCTTTCAATAGAGCTTATTTTTTTCTTTATGTCCATCTTGTTTAGGTCTTCGATCGCAATACAGATAGATATAGGAGATAAAGGATCACATAATAGCCCTCTTTCATTTCTGCCTATTACTTTTGGATGGTCGCATACGTTAGAAGCTATTACAAAGCATCCAGATAACATTGCTTCGCATATAACCATTGGCATGCCCTCATATATGCTTACAGATAAAAGGGCATCACTAGAATCATAATGTTCCTGAATATCGTCAACAGTTCCAAGCCAATTCCATTTTTGAGACAAATATTTATTATTGGCAAGGTACTTATCCATTTCTTTATTCATTTTTACAGAATTTTGATCTTTTGATGACCTTTTATCAATATCCCTTCTTCCAATCCAATTTATTTCAGGCAACCAGCCATTTCTAGATTCAAAAAGAGATAATGCTTTTAATAAATTTATGCCATTTTTTGGGTATGCAACTCTCCCAACGACAAGCAATTTAGAGATACCTTTTTCTAGATGATTAATATTAGATCTATATTTTATAGAATTTAAATCAAGGCCATTCCAGATAACTTTTGTTTTTTTTGACCTTCCAGGCAATTTTTTAATTAATTCAGATTCGTGAAAGCTATTTGCAACTACAAAATTAGCAACTAAGGTTGCAAAATAAAAAAGATATCTTTTTAATACGGAGATTTTAGCATTTGAAGAACTTTCTTCACACACTATTAGTTTAGTTTTCTTTAGCCAAAATAGAGCAAAAGCCGAATATATGCCAGGCGAATGAAGAGAGCTTATAACATAATCATATTTATTATATTTAATAATTTTTCTTAATTCTTTAATTACATTGAAGGAAAAACCTTCAGAATTTCTCTCTGCAATATGAATTTTTATGCCAGCTTCTACTAACTCAGACTCAAAAAAATTATGGTTAGCATCATATATAAAAAATTCTACGTTATGTTTTTTTCTTACCAATCCTTTTGCAAGTTGAACTTTTAATCTTTGAGCCCCTCCACTTCCTAAGGTATCTATAACTATGAGAAGTTTCATATATGCTTCCTTGAAACCTTTTCATTATTATGAAATAAGTTGGTTCCAACAATATAAGCCAATATAAGCCAGCAGATTTTCTCACTCAATCCTTGTAATATAAAAATAAAAGTAAAAGCTATAGGGATTATTAAAATTGGCAATAATAGATTTTTTCTTTGAAATAAATAATATGCAGCTTTTGTTACTCTCAATAAAAATAGTAAGTATAAAAATAGCCCAATAAATCCAGTATATATCATAACCTCTAGCAATACATTATGCGGACTTTCTATGAATCCAAAATACTCATATGTAATCATATCGAATCCAGACAACCCATTACCAAATAAGGGGTTCTCAAATATAAGAGAAAAGAAGCCTAACCATAAAGTAAATCTTCCTTTTTCACTAAAATCACCAGTGCCTCCAGTATCGGAAATTCTATCAGCTAATAATTGAAAAGTTTCTAACTGGCTTACTAAAAAAAATGCAGGAATTGTTATTGATGTTAATAAAAAGGATCCAATTACAATCATTAAAAATTTATTATTTGCAGACAAAACTCTAAAGAAGAGCCATGACAGGCCACATAATGGAAGTATTAGTATTGCTGTTCTTGAGCCAGTCCCTATCATTGCTATAAAAATCAAGGGAAGACCAGCTAACAATATATATCTTATTGGTCGGCTTAACTGAAGAGGGTTATTTATAAAATGTGAAAAAATGACCACTGCTCCTGCTGAAATTTTAAGAGCTATTTCATTTGGTCCTGCATTAAAGAAAGTTTTTCTAACAACGAGGCCTTGATCATCCTGAGCCATCTCAGTCAAACCTATACCAAAGAATAATAGCAACCCAACAAGAATTGAGCCTATGCCTAGAGCAAGCATCCCTTTTTCAAGAACTAAACTATCCTTTCTTGCATGATTTACCATAAACATAAATATAAGAATATTTTGAATCATAATCATGTCTATAAATCTGCCTGATCGTTCATTTATGTTAAGAAGACTTATCAAAGTCAGATAAAGTACAAATATAAATAAAGGCATGTAAAAGTAGATATGCCTATAAGTAAAGTATGTAAAAATTTTAATACTTGGCAAAACAGACACTAGGTATAGGATTCCAGCAAGCTTAGCAACAGAAAAGTATCCAGTTGGATTGAAGTTTTCAAAATTTATTGAAAAAAAATAAAAATATAAAAAAAGATTTTGGATAGACGTTCTTGAAATTGTAAGTGTCATTTTAAACTTTATATTTAAAAAATAATTTATCTATTATAGGTAATATGATCTAATTTAAATAATTTTAATACAAATCAATACTAATAAATTTTGACCCAAACTGTTCAGCGTATTTATTTAATGATGTCAAAGAGCCTATTAAGGTTTTGGTTTCAAACATCATCTCAATCTCTAAAATAGTGGCATTAGAGCACAATGAGATTGATGCAGGAGCTAATTTATGAAAAATTGATTCAATTTTATCTTGAATTCTTTTATTGGCAATAAAACTTGGATGCAATTTTATGACTCCACCTTCAGGCATTTTTTCTATTATTTTTTTTATCATTAAGCCCCATTCATTATCATGTAATCTTCTCTGAGCACATGTTAATCCAATTTTATTTATTCCTAATAATTTTGGTATATAGATTTTTTTTAAATCTTTAAAATTATCTAAAATAATAAGTTTTTCGATAGGTGCTAGGGGGAAAACATCTGAACAAATACCTATATAGCCAGTAGAATCATTTCTATATAAATTTTTTGAATTTACTATATATTCAGTTTTATCTCTTGATGCATCGTTTGGTTCAAAAGGTTCCGAAGACTTATATGAGGCTTGGCCCTCTTCTATATAAAAATGCCCATGACATAAATCCATAGAAAGTAATTTATTAACTGATGGAGTTGATATTGATTCATGATATGCCCATGATGCATATAAAATAAATTTCTTATTTATCTTATTTAACTCTTTCATTAACGAATTACTTAATGGAGAGTATTTTAAAAATTTTACAGCAAGTCTATTTAAGAAACCTTGCCCCAAATTAATGCAACGAGCGTTTATAAGTGAAGTATCGGTATTTCTAATGGATACAAGAATTACGTTTTTAGTTTTAATTCCATAAGTATCGATATACATTTTTGAAACAAGAGCAGTAACTGGATTTACGATTAAAAAAACATGAACTAAATCTTCAGATTCATCTGATTTAAAAATATTTAATAAGTTTGTTTTTACGTTTGAGATAAATAAGTTACCGTTTATGAAATATAGAGTTCTTTACAGGTCTTAGAACATTTAATATCTTATATCGTGTCCAATAACAGATACCATAAATAGAGTTGATATAGTTCTTACTGCTTTTACCAAATTTAATATCTTTTATACAAATTGTATTTTTATAGATTTCTGTTGATGCTATATCTTCACGAAGTTTTTTAATTTCTTCATCTTTCATGGTGTCGGGATGAAGGCATATAGTCCAAACTCCGAATAACTTTCTTTTAATACTCCATAACTGCTGTGGAATAAAATTGAAACCTTTTTCAAAAAAAGGAAAAATAGCAATACCGTCGCTTACAATATTGATATTAGTTTCATTCTTTATTGCGCTCAATGTTAGATCGTCGAAGCTATGTGACGGAGCGACCCATACCCTTGGATCTATGCCATTTTCTCTAAAAATGAGTAGTGAATTTTTAATTTTTTCTATCTGCTCTTGTATTGTAAGTCCCGCAAATTCACTCCTATTATAATAAGGTATAAGTAGTTTTTTTTTATCGACTATATGATAAAGGTGTTGATACCCATGCATGGCAATATCCCAGCCTTTTCTTTCCCAGGAAATAACTTTTTTCCAAAAATTAATGTCCTTTTTACTATAGATAAGTTCTTTGTCTTTGTTGTCAGGCGTAACAGCAACAATTGGCTTTATATCAAATTCATTAAAGATATCTTCAATTTGGCTCCATTTATCTTTATTAGAAAATGCGGTTGCATCATCTAGCCTGAAAATATATTTGGCTGAAGTAATCATTGTTTATTATGATTGATAAAATAATCCAACATGGTTTCTGTTTTTATTTGCAGACTATCATTATGAGACATTTCTAGATATGAGATTTTTTCACCAAATAAGCTGTCGGCTTTCAATACTTCCCACCAAATAGCAATAAGTGATCCATTAAACCTGTATAACCTTTCTTTATCAAATGATAGGTCTTTAAATCTACCAGGATTGATTAGGCTTAAACCATTTTTTCCATAGTTGAACATAGGTTCTTTTTCTTCTAAAACAGAAACCACGCTATCGCTTTCTGTTATACGTATTATGTTAATGGCGTTATCTATATGTTCATATTTTCTATTAACAGCGTGTAGGCTCAAAAATATCATGATATCTGGATATGATTCATAAGCTTTAAAGTAACCTTCGCCGGCCTGTAACATAAAGTCTTTTATAGCAACCCCCTGATTTTTTCCTGGAATTCTTAAAAACCTAAGGTGCTTAGGTACCTTTTTATCAAACTCTAATTTTTTAGAAAAATCTAAAACTCTCTGGCTCTCGGATGAGATAATTATAGTATCAATCTTTTTTGATTGAGATGCTTCGTTTATAGCTAGTTCGAGAATAGATTTATTATTGATCTCTCTAAAAGGGACTTCTGGAAAATCTGGGTAAGACTCTTTTACTGGAATTACAGCAACAACCTTAGGTTTAAAGTCTCCTTCAAGATTAGAGGCTATTTTTTCAAAAATTTGTTCTCTAGCCTTAAGTAGCCTTGAATTATCATTACTCATGGATTTACCATGTTGGCGATAATAAAAAATTGGGACTTGTATATTTGTAGCACCAATTCTGTCGGCGAGTTTATACCAAAGATCCCATCCGTCTTGAGCATTTACATTTTCTGAATAACCTCCCACGCTTTTAAGAGCTCTTATTTCAAACATAGTGCACGCACCATGAGGTGGGAGCTGGCCTGCCAAGTCTTCCTCTCCAAGCCTGTGGCGAAATTCAACATCAAGAATTTTACCATCAGGATCTGTATAGTAATAATTACCATAAGCCATGCCTGCGTTGTTAGAAGATTCAAGCTTATTTACTAAAAGAAAAATAGCAGAATCATCTAGCCAATCATCAGCATCTAACCTAATCATGTATTTTCCGTTAGCCAAACCAAGAACTTTATTAGCTATTTTTTGGAGCCCAATTGGCTGCTCGTTTTTAATGATCTTAATTTTATCTGGGTTTAAGATCTGAAACTGACTAGCTATCTCTAAAGACTTATCGTCGGAGCCCTCATCAATTATTATTAACTCCCAATTTGTATAAACTTGATTTAATACACTATTTACTGCATCTGATAGAAAGTGACCGTAGTTTCTGCATGGTATGTAAATAGTGACTAGTGGAGTTTTAAGGTTCATTTAATTTCGTAAAATATCAATTAATGTATCAATTATAACCTTAATATTTTTTATGGACCCTAAAAAAATTATCTATATCTTTTAAAGTCACATCAGTGATTGGCTTATCAGTAAATCTAACAATATCATTTATCAGACAAAGATCTTCTCTTGAGTCGAGTGCTAACTTTTTACCATTAATATGCTTATAGCGATCATTTTTGTATTCAATAAAACTTCCTGCATTCAAATTACTATAAAGCCATCTTGTCACGTGCTCTTTATCTTCTTTCGTTAACTTTCCACTTTCATATATATCTTCATAAAAACCTGTATTTAGTATCTCTACACTCATCCCGAATGGAAAAGTTCTTGATGGAACATTGGTAACAAAATTTAACTTATTTTGTGTAGCATTTTTTGACATTTCTTTTAAGCTTTCTACATCAACAAAAATATTATCCCCATTAATTCTTACAAAATAATCCCATTTATAGTGCTTAGCACACTTTAACAAGCGACCGCCAACATCATCTAGATCTCCTCTAAATACGTCTAAACCTCTTTCATGGCAATGTTCAAATATAATGTCATCGCTATTTTCATTAGATGTAGCAACAACAATTGGGTGGCATGGTAGTTTTTGTTTAATTCGATCAACTATGGTGTCTAGAACTGTTTTTCCATTAATTTTATATAATATTTTTCCTTTGAACCTTGTTGAATTATGTCTGCATACAATCTCTATACCAATTTTCATGTTCTATATTTAATTAGTTTTGCTGGTGTTCCGCCAACTATTGAATTTGTGTCAACGTTGCCACTAACCACAGAGCCTGCTGCAACTATAGCCCCATCAGCAATATTAACGCCGGAAAGAATAATAGCATTTGCCCCAATCCACACATCGTTACCTATAGTAATGGATCTAGAAACATTTTTTTGAAGGTTCATATTGACCCCTAGTTTTGTTCCATGATCGCTATCTACCAAATAAACGAAAGGCGCAATCATACAGTCACTTCCTATAGAAATTTTAGACGATGCATAAATAAATGTATTAAAGCCTACAGTAGTTCTTTCGCCAATAGAAATTTTTGCATTAATATTACATGGGCAAATATGGGAACCAGACTTTATAACAACTTCATCATTTATATAAATATTTTTTGGATGCCTAAGAAGTGAAGCATTTAAATAAATTATTGGTTTTCCAGAAATATTTACTCCCTTAAGTTTATGAAATAACCTTACAATAGTATTCAAAATCTTATTAGGTAAATATTGTCTTAGCTGCTTGTTGGGTTCTTCTTGTGATGGCTCTTTGATCATTAAGTAGTTATTAATAAATTAAATTAATAAAGTATAATACTTCTTTTGTTAACACTAAAGGTATTAAATAATTTTGAAAAAATCCGATAAAAGGCCTCAAAAAATTCCAGAAATAATAGTAGAAATTGCTAATGCACATGATGGTAATAGTAAAAAATTTGAATCAATTATTGACCAAATTGCTACAATTAAGTACGAAAATAAATCTATAAAATTTCAAATTTTCTCTCCCAATGGAATAGCAGAAAAAGATTATGAGTGGTACCCGGTATACAAAAAAATTACATTCGGAAAGCAATTTTGGAATAATACCCTGCATCGAACAAGAAAGGTCATCAAAAATATATGGATAGATATTTTTGATGATTTTGGAGTTGCTGTAGTAAAAGAAAATATAAAAATTATTCATGGGATTAAACTTCAAGCATCTACCCTAGAAAATGTTAACCTTTTCAATGCTTTAGCGAAAATAGATTTTTCTGATACAAAACTAATGTTAAATATATCTGGGTTTTCTATAAAAAAAATTGGGAATTTACTTCAGCAATTTAACGAATTGAATTTTGAAGAAGTTATCCTTCAAATTGGATTTCAGAACTATCCTACAAAGGTTGAGCACACTGGACTTCAAAAAATTAAAATCTTAAAAGAAAACTTTATCAATAAAATATGCATTGCTGATCATATTGATGCAGAATCACAATCATCTATAGATGTTCCAGTTATCGGGCTTGCAATGGGTGCTGATTTGGTAGAAAAACATTTTTGTCTTGATAGAAAAAATACAAAATATGACTATTATTCATCTATGGAATTAAAAGAATTCTATCTGATGATTGATAAGATTATTGTTTTCATGAAATCTTCTTCAGGCCTTTTTTTGCAAAATAAAGAGAAAGAGTATTTAGAAAAAAGTATTCAAATACCCATTATTAAAAAAGAGCTGCATAAGGGCGATCTTATTTCAGATAAAATACTAAGCTTTAAAAGAACTAATAAAAATGGAGTGAGTTACCAGGAATTAAAAAATGAACAAAATAAATTTAAAATTCTTAAAAATAATTTATCTATAGGTAGTTCAGTAAAGGCTTCTGATTTTAAGAAAGCAAATATTGGTGTTATTGTTGCTGGGCGTATGAAAAGTAGCAGGTTAAAGAAAAAAGCTTTGCTTAAAATAGAAAATAAGGAATCTGTTAAATTGTGTTTAGAATCCTGTCTTGGCATTAAAGAAGCCTCAAAAGTTATTCTTGCAACATCAACAAAAAAAGATGACCTTGTTTTATCTAAGCATTTACCAAAAAATAAGAGAATTCATTTTTTTAGAGGACATCCTGATAATGTTATTAAAAGGTATGTGGATGCATCTGAAAGTAATAACATTGATGTGATAATTAGAGTAACTGCAGATTGTCCATTTATTTCAAAGGAAATAGCCTCAATTCTTTTAAAAAGTCATTTTGAGAAAGGGGCTGATTATACTGCTGCTAAAAATTTCAGCGTTGGTACTAGTTGCGAGATAATTAATCTTTCTGCATTAAAGAAGGTTCTTGGTTATTTTAAAGATGCAGAATATTCTGAATATATGACATGGTATTTTCAAAATAATACAAAAATATTTAATACAAATATGGTCTCTCTTCCATCTGATCTTATAAGAAAATATAGATTAACTTTAGATTATGAAGAAGACCTAAGAATGTTTAATAAATTAATAAGTGGTTTAGGTATCTCAAATTTAAGCACTGAAAATATCTTTGATTTTCTTGATAAGAATCCAGAAATTTCAAATATTAATTCAGGTATACCTCTAACTTATAAGGCGAATAAAAAATTAATAGAAACACTTAATACAAAAACAAGGATTTAAATTAAGAATGAAAAAATACGCCTTTTTTATGACCGGATGTGAATCATGGCTTGATGTTGCTAAGATGCTTTATAGCAATAATATTGCTGAACCAGTTTTTTGGCTTGGTGATGAGCGCCATAGCGAAGAGGCAAATAATCTATTTGGAAAGGATGTTGTTCATTCAATGGATGAGCTAATTCACTACCCATATAAGATTAATAATATTGAATACTCTTCGGAGGAGGTAGATTTCTTTTTTTCTCAAAACTATAATCGAATAAAAGACCGCTGTACAAAAATGATGGATAGAGTTGATTCCTATGGCTCGTTTAATCGACTTGACAGAGAGGTAGTTTTTCAAAAAATTTCAATTTGGGCACTTAAAAAATTAAGTTTATCAAAGCCTGATGTGCTTATAATGTCCGACTCACCTCATTCTCATGCACAGTATCTAATATATGAAATAGCACTTTACTGCGGCATTCCTGTATACAAATTTAATACCTTTATGCCGCTTCCATTGCTTTTTTTAGAAAATATTGAAACTGGTTCTAAGGTAAAAAAGAGCATCCCATTTGATAAGCTTAATGACTATAACTTTGAGGATAAACTTAGTAAGTATGTTTTTAATATTTATAACTCATATCAAAAAACAAGTAGCTATGAACACGAGTTTATGGCAAGGCAAAGATTAAGTAATCAATTGACGAAGAGGCTCTCTACTTTTTTTAAATTTGGTTTAAGAAAAATTGCTGGTGAGCTAAAACAAGATTTTCTAAGAAGAGTCGATAATGAGTATTATCATATCAACCCTTCAAGACTCAATATTTTTACAAGATTAAAGATGAAGAGAATGAAGAAGAATAATCTTAAAATTAATTGTGATAAGAACTCTCAAGATTATGATCTTAGTTCAAAGTTTGTATATTTTGCATTAATGCATGAACCAGAAAGAACTACGAATCCAGATGGTGGTGATTTTCATGAACAATTACTTGCAATTCTTAAGCTAAGAGAGTTGGTTCCTAAGAATATTGAGATCTTTGTTAAAGAACATCCTTCACAGTTTTATCTTGAGGAAAGAGGTGCTAAAGGTAGAAGTCCAATGTTTTATAATTTAATTAAAAATATTGAAGGCATTAGATTTATCGGGCCATTTGAGGATTCAAATAATTTCATAAAGCATGCAATATTTTCAACCTCAATAACAGGTACTGTTGCATTGGAATCAGCTATAATTGGGAAAAGGGGATTAATTTTTGGTAATACCTGGTTTATAGGTTGCCCAAATGTTATTTCATGGAATCAAAATATAACTTACGATCAGATTATTGCTAATGAAAATGTCGATGCTGGCAAAGTACTGAATTTCCTAAAAGAAATATATGAAAAAAATTGTGTTCTTGGCTGCCAAAATATAAGTGCTCAACAAAGATTTTCAGATTATCTTAATGAAGATTTTAATTCGTTAGAAGCAGAAGGAATTTACCATTTGATGGAAAACTGCTTTAACCAGCTTCCAAAAAATAACTAAATACTAGGAATGATTCATACTAAAAATTCACTCTGAACTGGCGTGCCACGGCAAATATCTTTTGCTGTCTTTTTCCCTACGACCTCATCAAAAAATTTAGGTGGAAGCCCAAAGCCTGGGCGTATACTTTTTATGTCCTCAGATGTAATAATATGGTCTTTTTTTAAATCTTTAATAAAATACAGGGAACGACGAAACTTCAAATTTGATTTTTCGCTGGATTTTCTTAAATAATTTACTTTACCAAGAGATCTCCATGCAACACTTACCCCTTTACAAAGCTCAGACATTTCAGATTGCTCAAGGGAAAATGAATCATCTGGTCCGCCATTATTCCTGTTTAATGTAAAATGCTTTTCAACAATAGATGCGCCTAAGGCTATACTAGCAAGGGCTGTTGTATTATCCAAAGTATGGTCAGAAAGCCCAGTAACAAAATTAAACCTATCTTTCATATCTGTGATAGTTCGTAGATTGTAGTCTTCTGAAGGTGCGGGATAGCCGCTTACACAATGCAATATAGCTAGTTCCTTGCAGCCACCATCTATTGCTGCAGATACTGCTTCCCCTATCTCGACCTCATTGGCCATGCCTGTTGAAATAATCATTGGTTTTTTTGTACCTGCAACATATCTTATTAATGGAAGATCTATAGCCTCGAAAGAAGCTATTTTATATGCAGGCGCATTTAAGTCTTCTAGCAAGTCTACTGCAGTGTTATCAAATGGAGAGCTAAACATCGTAATGTTGATCTTTTTTGCATATTCAAATAAATCCTTATGCCAATCCCATGGGGTGTGAGCCCACTTATATAACTCAAATAATGTCTTTCCCTTCCAAAGACCATCTTTAATTTGAAAATCTGGAAGATCTGATTCAATAGTAATTGTTTCAGGTTTGTAAGTTTGTATTTTTAGAGCATCAGCACCAGATTTTTTTGCTTGATCTATAATTTTTATAGCATCGTCTAGATTGCCATTATGATTAGCAGACATTTCAGCTATTACGTAAGGTGAATAATCTTCTCCTATTTTTCTTCCATTTATTGATATAAATTTGTTCATAAGCAGATTGTTTTATTCCATTTTTTCATATATCTCACCATTATAATATGGATGAGTGTTAATTAGTGCTTGATATATTTTCTCAATATCTCCCCTTCCAATATCCTCAAAAGTCTTTAGAAAGGCTTGGTATGAGTTTTTTTCATGAGTAGCTTTATTTTCAACATTTTTGATATTTGCTTCATGTAGTTCAATTTTATTATCTGAGAAGACATAATTAAAAATCATATCTGCTCTGAAGCAATGGTAGTTACTTGTAATGACATTTATTTTTTTTATACCAATCTCTAAATTAAAAAATTTTCTTAAAAAAATAGCATCTCCCACTGTATCCCTAGATAAATCTGAAAGAAAAATGTTATGGCTTTCCTTGCAATTTTCTTTAAAAAAAATACTTAATGCTGATGCAATTTTTATACTAGAATCAGCTCTGTAATCCCAGCCACAAAAAAAAATAAGTTGATTGCTCTTATTTTTAATTAAATTTATTAACTTTAAAACTCTTGATTTTGATTCATCGCCAAGTATTCCATCTGCATCCATTAGATGACCAAGAACTACATAACATTCATAATTATTATTTAGATCTTTCATGTACATCCTTGATTGACATATTCCAACTAACCCAGGAGGGCAATTCGCTCATTTTGTGGAAGGTTCCTAAACTATTTGAGTATATCTTTTTATAAGACATAGCCTCTATGTCTATTATATTTTCCCTAAATAACGATTCTACTGCAATTCTTAATTGTGAGTAGCTTGAACTTAGTTTTTCGTTAGGATCAAAGGTAATTTCTTTTTGGAATAATATTGGCCCAGTGTCAACTCCTTTATCTATTTCATGAATCGATATGCCAGATGGTGTTTTTTCATAATGCGACCAAAAATTGGGATGCGAGCCCTTGTTGAAAGGCAAAAAAGAAATGTGCAAATTTACTATGGGTCTTTTTAGTGTCAACAGTTCAAAATCTTTGATGATATAAGAATAGCCGTATGAGACCACTAAATCAAAATCTGAAAAATCTGAAAATTTTTCTGAAGTGCTTATAACAGAATGACCACGGTCAATCAAAAAAAGTATGAGGCTGGTTTCGTGTTTACTATATCCGAGAAAAAGAATCTTCATTTTAAATATATTGCCTTTAATCTAGCGCCATGACTTTAAATATTAATTAAGCAAAATTTTAATACTATTAATTACTTTGTCTTGCTCTTCTTCTGTTAGAGAGTAATACAGAGGAATAGATATTGCCTCATCATAGAATTTTTGGGATTCAGGATAATCAGAAGTTCTATACCCAAGATTTCGATAATATGGATGTGATGTGACAGGCATATAGTGAACTTGAGTTAAGATTCTTTTTTTCTTAAGCTCATTCATCAGTTCTGCTCTTGTTATGCCACATGCATGATAGTTTATTCTTAAAACATAAAGATGATGTGAACTAGTATTTCTGTAATTCGTGTGAATAGGTTTTATGTTTTCTAAATTAGAAAATGCTTGATCATATCTTTTTGCAAGAAAAGATCTCTTTTGCAAGAAATTAGGTAATTTTAACAATTGAGATTTTCCTAAGGCGCATTGAATATCTGTTAATCGATAGTTGTATCCAAGTTCTTGCATTTCGTAATACCACGGATTTTGTATATCATTTGTATAGGCTAAATCATTATTAATAAAAGAGTCCTCTAATTTGTTTATGCCATGGCTTCTTAGGCGAAGAAGTTTATTATAGATATGGATGTCATTTGTTGTAATCATGCCGCCTTCCCCAGCAGCAATAGACTTTACTGGATGAAATGAAAATCCCGTCATATCTGAGTATTTGCAGTTTCCAACCATTGATCCATCTTTATATCTTGCCCCAAGAGCGTGAGCGGCATCCTCAATAACAATAGCTCCAGTTTTGTCAGAAATATTTTTTATTTCTTCCATATTGCATGCTAGGCCAGCAAAATGAACAGGCAGGATGGCTTTTGGGTTTGGGTTCTTAATAATAGTTTCTTTTAAACTCTCAATATCCATATTCATAGTTCTAGAATCTATGTCGGTGAAAACTGGCTTTGCATTGCAATATAATGCGGCATTAGCGCTCGCAATAAAAGTTAATGGAGAGGTTATAACTGTGTCATCTTTTTTAACACCTGCAGCAAGATAAGCCATATGGAGACCTGATGTCCAGCTTGACATAGCAACAGCATATCTAGCTCCCACAAACTTTGCAACAGCCTCCTCGAATGCATCAACAGCTTTTCCTTGGGTTAGGTTGTGATTCTTAAGTATGTCTACAACAGTATCTATATCATCTTGATCTATAAAGTGTTTTCCGTAAGGGATTATATCTTTCATGAATGCATTATATATTAAAGATTTTAAAAACGGGTTATAGAGACTGAAGCTCAACCATCCTTCTGAACCTTGAGTCTTTGTTATCTGTTAATTCTTTATATGTTCCTCTTTCCAATAAATTGCCATCTTCAAGAACATAAATTAAATCTACATTTTTAATTGTGGCAAGTCTGTGAGCGATAACAATAATAGTTATTTTCCCTTTGAGAAGATCAATACTATCTTGAATCTCTTTCTCAGATTGCGAGTCTAGTGAGCTAGTAGCCTCATCTAGGATTAAAAGGTTTGGCCTTCTAAATAACTCTCTAGCAATAAATATTCTTTGTTTTTGACCTCCTGAAAGCAAGACACCCCTATCACCAACCAAGCTATCGAACCCATCCTCCAACGATTCAATAAAGTCTAATATATTTGCTTGGCGAGCAGCTTCCTTGATTTCAGAGAATAAATTCCCATCTTTTTTATAATCTCCTTTCCACATGCATATATTATTACCAATGCTATCATCAAAAATAACAGTATCCTGAGAAACATAGCCTATTTGCTTTCTCCAGCTATCATTAGTGATCTTAGACGAAGGAACTCCATCTATAAGTATTGTTCCTTCTTTTGCTGAATGAATGAAAGATACCAAATCAATTAAAGTTGATTTTCCTGATCCTGATTCACCAACAAATGCAACTGAGGTTCTTACTGGAATATCCATCGTAATATTTTTTAATGCAGGGATACCTTCTTTATATTCAAAACAAATATCTTGAAATGTTATCGCATTATCAAATGATTTTATTTCAGTTGCTCCATCTTGGACTTTATTAATTTTTTGAGATTCAAATTCGTCATTAACTAGCTCCATGCTTCCTATATGTTGAAATGTTCCTTGAAAGGCGCTTTGAACAGCAAGCGTTGAATTTAAAGCTCTGTAAAAGAGAACAATAGATACGAGAATTGGTTCGACTGACTCTTCAAATAAAGTTATTTGTATAAAAACTACACTCATTATAAATAATACTGCGACTGGCTCTCTAACAGCTTGAGTAAAAGCAGCTGCTATTCCAGATTTAATTTGATTTTCTGCTAGACGATTTATTGAAAAAATAATATTAGCTTTAAGTTTAGATGTTTGAGCAGTTGCTGTTAGGTATTTGAAGGCGTGGAGAGTTTGTATTAACCATTTATTTAGATTCCCATTTTCTGAAGCAGTTACTCTGGATAATTTTCTAACAAATGTATTCAAAGACATAAATATGATTAAAAGAATAATTCCAGTTACAAGTGCCATCAATCCAAATATCCAAGTCATTAAAAATGCAATAAGCATTAAGACAAAAGTATTAATCATCTGACCGCCAAGTATTGTTAGTTGATTAAATGCTTCTAAAGCCTTGTTTGGTTGCTCATTAATTAAATTTGTAAAGTATCCAGTATCTTTAGTAGAGTAATACTTGTAACTCATATTACTATACTCATCAAAAAGTCTTCCTTTTAATTCCTGAAGTAATTTTCCTATGAGATAGGCATTGAAACCTAAGGCAAAAAAAGTAATTACCCCTTTAAGTATAAACGCAACGGTTATAATTATGATTATGCTTGAGGTTGAATCAGATAAACCAAAATATTCAAAAAAATCTGCTAAAAATATATTTATTGTTGAGCTTGATTGCAAAGAATCTGAATTTCCTCCAAGGCTCTCAAGAAGGGGTAATAACATTAAAATACCGAATCCCTCGGAAATTGCAGCTAAAAAAGAAAAAAAGAAAATTAAATACACTCGTTTTCCAAGGTACCCTCTAAACATTAAGGCATATTTAACAATTTCTCTAATTGGGTTCAGCATTTTTATTTACTATAAACGCAAGTCTGAATCTTCTTTATTAAATATGGATTTAACATCATAAATTATTCCATTTTTCTTTAATAAATTCTGAATATTTGAAATATTCATTAACTTAAACTGGTTATGAGCTACTGTTATTATGACTGCATCATAACTTTTTTCTTTTAATTCTTTTTTTAGACTAATCTTATATGCCTGCTCTGCATCAAACGGGTCTGCTACTGGGTCATGCACATCAATTGAGACATCAAGTTTCTGAAGTTCTTTGAATATATCAATTGCTCTTGTATTCCTTAAATCAGGACAGTTTTCTTTAAAAGTTATTCCCATAATCAAAACATTTGCGCCACTTAGGTTTATATCTCTATTGCTCATCTCTTTAGAAAGTTGAGATACAATATAAGAGCCCATACCATCATTAAGAGTTCTCCCAGCAAGAATTACTTCTGGTGTGTAACCAATAGCTTGAGCTTTATGCGTTAAGTAATATGGATCTACTCCTATACAATGCCCGCCCACAAGCCCTGGTCTAAAGGGCAGGAAATTCCACTTTGTACCTGCTGCTTCAAGGACAGCCTCTGTATCTATATCCATTTTATTAAAAATAATAGATAACTCATTAATTAAAGCAATATTTATATCTCTTTGGGTATTCTCAATGACTTTTGCAGCTTCTGCAACTTTGATGCTGCTTGCCTTATGTGTCCCTGCCTCAACTATTTCATTGTAAAGATTATCTACCAAGTCCGCTATTTCAGGAGTTGATCCTGATGTTATTTTTATGATATTTGTTACTCTATGCTCTTTATCACCTGGGTTGATTCGCTCAGGACTATAGCCGCAATAGAAGTCTTTATTAAATTTTAAATTTGAAAAATTTTCAAGAATTGGAACGCAGTCTTCCTCGGTTGCACCTGGATAGACTGTTGATTCATAAATAACAATGTCACCTTTTTTTAAAATTTTACCTACTGCTTCACTAGCTTTTTTAAGTGGTGTTAAATCAGGTTGCTTGTGCTCATCAATAGGTGTTGGAACAGTTACAATGAAGCAATTGCAACTGGCAATTTCTTTAATATCTGATGTAAGTTGAAGATAGGTTGATTTTTTTAACTCTTCAGCGGTTGTTTCCAGTGTTGAGTCTTGTCCTCTCTTTAGCTCGCCAATTCTTTCTAGGTTTATATCAAAACCAACGACAGGTCTCTTCTTGCCAAACTCTACTGCCAATGGAAGGCCAACATAGCCTAACCCAATAATTGAAAGATTAATGTCTTTGATATTATTAATCATACTTATACCTTGTAATAGTCTTTATACCAGTTAACAAAATTTGTTACTCCGTCAGACAATAAAGTTGATGGCTTATAGCCAAAGTCTGAGATAAGATCAGATACATCTGCAAATGTATCAGGAACATCTCCAGGCTGAAGGGGGAGAAATTCTTTTTTTGCCTTCATTCCTAATGCATTTTCAATAGCAGCTATGTAATCTAATAACTCCACAGGGTTATTGTTGCCGATATTGTAAACTTTCCAAGGTGCAAAGCTTGATCCAGGATCAGGATTATTGCCATTCCAGTCAAGATTTTTTTCAGCTGGTTTATTAAGGACATGTAAAATGCCCTTAACTATGTCATCGACATATGTGAAGTCCCTTTTGTGTTTGCCATAATTAAAAACTTTAATTGGCGTACCCTCTATTATTGATTTTGTAAACATGAATAATGCCATATCAGGCCTTCCCCATGGACCATAAACAGTAAAAAAGCGCAATCCAGTAGTTGGAAGGTCGTAAAGATTACTATATGTATGAGCCATTAATTCATTAGCTTTTTTAGTCGCCGCATATAAGCTTAATGGGTGATCAACATTATCAT
>TARA_B110000090_G_scaffold47718_1_pt1 | contig 17499 bp, 16 predicted proteins | sample TARA_B110000090 | Tara Oceans TARA_B110000090 (sample SAMEA4397239) | marine metagenome | biome: Polar Biome; feature: [SRF] surface water layer (ENVO:00010504); material: water (ENVO:00002006), including particulate matter (ENVO:01000060) such as... | depth 5 m
CTCTTTTGTTGTTTTACACGTCGCTCTCTCGTCGGGAAAGGGAGAACCTTTTTTCTCCCCTCGTCTCCTTTTTCTAAGCCAGGCTCGCTTTGTTTCCCCGGACCCGACAGTACCACACACGTCAAAGTTGCGTCGTCGAGAATCGCGTTTCGAGACGGACGAAGTCACGGACCCAGCACACGTTCACGATTATTGGATTCGATCATCATTCAATCATTGGCCTTTCCCGTATTTCCCCCCTTTTGGCGGTTCCAGCGCCGGCTTCCCTCCCGACTCTCCTCCGAACTCCACCACACCCGGTGCCTTCCTTTTCCCCTCGCCAGGGGCGTCACTCACGTCGGGCAACGTGACGAACGGCGCGGTGACGGTGTCGAGGTACGCCAGGGAAACCGGGGACGCGTCTTCCGGATGCACGCCATCGGAGTTCACGTTCGGTCCTTTCTCAGGTGCAGCCGCGTCCTCCCAATCGTCCGTGCTGTTCGCCACGCCAGGTCGTCGTCGTTTGCCTTCGCCCGGGGCATCGGAAACCGCGGAAACAGACTCGTTGGGAGACGCGCGACGCACGGCGACGTTGCCGCGCGCGGTGCGCACGGAGCAGACGCTCTTCGTGTGCCTCCCACGAAGCGCGAACACGTGGCTCGGGGTTCCGGTTGGCGTTAAAAGACCGAAAATCGGCATCAGGCTTTGCACCGAAAACGCAGCACGCGCGCCGGACCGTGCGTGTGTACCGACGCGCCGCCAGTAAGTGGATAGGATTCCGCGGAACGCAAACACGCGAGTACGTGAAACCCGCGGGACGGAAAAAGTCGTGAGGCTCGCGCGACGTGGTGTGCGCCACACGAGGAAGTCGAGTGGGTTCACCCATTTTTGACCACGTGGCGTTCGTGCGTCATACTGGTCCAGATTTGATTTCCTGCTGCAGTCCCGCAGCCCCGCACACACGTGTTTCCTTGCCCACCCTCGCACCTCCCGGTCCATTCGTGTGCCACTGTGTCGGCGCGTCCGGCCGATGGCCTCGGTGCTTTGCCGCCTCACCGCCGCCGCGTTGCTTTCTCTACCCCTTGGTTCACCCCCCCGCTTCGCCCCCCGCGCCCCGTTCCCACGACACACCAAACGGAGGTTCACGAACGCCTCGGGGTCCGATTTGGTGTGGGATTCAGGAAGCGCGAGTTGGCGCCCTGGTCCTGCTCCTGCCGAGATGTCGAACGACTTCGGGACGTTCAACAAAGCCGCTTCTTCCGCTGCGGCGGAGCGGAACAAGGTACCCATCGCGGACGTGTTCGTGCCTCTTTTGAGGAACGCGAAACCCGGGACGGTAGTCGAGCTGGCGTGCGGCACGGGGCAACACACCGCACATCTGGCGAAGGAACTCCCGGCGTTCACGTTCCAGCCCACTGATTTGGACGACACGTCTTTCGCGTCAGTGACGCACCACTGCGCCGGTAACACAAACGTGATGACACCAATCACGGTAGACGCGACGGATGCGAGCTGGAGCGACAAAATAATGACCGAAGAAAGCAAACTCGCCTGCGCGGCGGCGGTTGTGGGTGCATTAACTCAAGACGTCGCCGCCGTGCTCATCGTCAACATGACGCACATCTCGCCTTGGCGCGCGACGCTCGGCGCGCTGAGCGGTTCCTCGAAACTTCTTCGCGAAAACGGAGTGCTGTTCATCTACGGCCCGTTTAAACGGGACGGCACGCACAACTCAGACGGCAACGCGACCTTCGAAAAGTCCCTGCAAGAAAGGAACCCGGAGTGGGGGTACCGGGATATCGAAACCGTGATTCGCGAAGCCGCGGCTGTTGGATTTGGAACCCCGACGATCACGGAGATGCCGGCGAATAACTACGTCTTGACGATGAGGAAAGTGGGAAAAGCGTGACTGGAGCCCGTATTTCAAGGAAAGGACTGAGTTGTTATTCATAAATCCTACTACACCAGTTTTCAGTGACATGGCACTCTCACCACTCAACACAACTGTTGTGCAAGCCTCCGCGGGTTACCCGTGCATCCGTCGTCGCCGGCGGCGTCGCGAGACGATTGCGACGGCGAAACAAACAAGCGCGAAGACGACGGCGTACCGTCCGCTTGGAAAACCAACCGCGCTTTTTTGTGGTTTGAAGGTACTAATCTTCTCGAAACTCGTGTGACTTGTACGCGCGTTGTTCCGTGACAATGCGTTGTGGAGGGGCACAGACTCCTTGACGAACACGGGCGTGGCCCCAAGAACCCGCTTTTTGGACGGGTCCGACGCCGGTGCGACTGTCGCGTTTCGAACGCCCGCTTCGCCATCGGCGCGCGTTTCCTCAACGACGACCTGAGACGCGCGTTTACTCTCGGGTAGCCTTGGCGTTTCTTTTTCATTTTTGGAGGGAGCTTTCTTTTTTCCACCGCTTTTGGAACCACCAACACTTTTGTCAATCACCGCTTGTTTTACTTTGCTCATCGTCTCGGTCATCGCCCGCGCCTGCGTTTCCGCGAGTCGCACCTCCCTGTCGACGCTGGACAGACTCACTTCAGTCGGGTCAAACTCCAAACACGTTTCGCCCGACCAAACCTGCGAAGCGTCGAGGTTCGCGAAGTACGACCCTTTGTACGATAAAAGCCGAAAGTGTTAGTCTTGTATATCGCGATGTATTTTCAAACAGTCAGGGCAGAGGTAAGACGTCTCTTCTGGTACGAGTATATCGCGATGTATGGACAAACAGTCAGGGCAGAGGGAATAGTCCCTTCTGGTACGAGTACGGGCAATCAGTCGGCGGAATGTGGCAAAGGGAATACTCACCTAAATACGCTTCGAAAACGCGCCCCGCCGTGCCGCGCGTTTTCGCGCGCGTCAAAACGCTCGTCGCGATTTTTGTCTGCGTAAGCCCCAAGTCGTCGGGCGGGTAGTTGAACAGACGCACGGTGGCGCCGCACATGGCGAATATGCTCTGTGCGGCGTCCAGGGTTGCCTTTTGTAACCAGGCATCTTTTGTTTCGGAAAAATCGGTTTCGTTTTGTTTACGACGTCCGCTCCGCGCGTACTTTTTCAAATCGAGCTCGCCGCCGTAGTAGGGCGGGCAACCCTGCTGTCTTAATTTCATGGTCACCAGCTCGCAGCAGTGCGCGTGCTGATGAGGTGTATTGTCGTCCGTTTTCCAATTCCCACGACTCACTGGACACAGCGCCCGTAACAAACCGGCTTTGTTCCCGGCGCCATACGCCGCGTTTTCGTTGAAGGAAAAGTTTCGCGCCTTCGCGTTTTTTGAATGCACCGCGAGCTGCGGTTGCAAAAGAATAGTGTCAGTCTCGTGTTGGGCGTGTATTGGGCGATGTATGGACAAAAGTCACCGGCCATCGGTCTGAACAGTCACCAGCGTTAGAGATAAAAGGCCGTGCCTGGATTTGGGAAACGCGCGGTTCGTACCTGCGGTTCGCTTATTGAAAACTTACCCTCGTCTCTTAGGTGAAGGTTTGCGATTTTTTCAAACGTGGTGTGGCCGTTGTAAACCGCGCCGCTCTGTTCAGCGCGCAACCGGAGCATGGGAATTAACATCGCGACCTTGTTTTTCTCGTCCGCTGCTTTAAGCGCGTTTCCCGTGACTTCGTAAAAGTCCGCGGGTAAAAACTGGTTCCCGTCCTGAGAGAAAAAAAAAAGTGTCAGTCTCGTATTGGCAATCAGTCGGCGGAATGTGGTAAATAGAAATACTTACCAGGGGCACGGCCCAGTCGTACCCGCTGTCAAACGCGTGTTTCACGGCGGCGTTGCGCACCGAGTTCTGCGCCTGCGCGAACAAAACAAGCTCGTTTTGTTCTTTGGTATCAGTATTGGTATCAGGGCTTCCTTTACTGTCCGTCTGGTCTTTTCTGTCCGTTTTTTGTTTCGTAAAACACGACGCCGCGGCGAGGGGCGGATAGACGTGCAGAATTTTTGATTCCTCAACGCCGGCGTTTTTCAGCCCGTCGATTAGAAGACTGCGCTCCGTGGCGTTGACAATTCGGTTGACGATCCAAAACACCGGTACGTCACTTGGTGGCTTTACTTCGTGTATCGCGGAGAATACCGAATTCAAACGAATCTGCCCCACACCCTGTAACGGCCACATGTCGTTGCCGAGCACGCGGTACACTGCAAAGGAAGGATTTGGAGTTATGTTATTCGGAATGTCCCCTTCGATGACGTTCCCGACAACCACGTCCCCGCCGTCCCCGCTGTCCCCGCGTTGACTCGCCTTGACCGACACCAGGTCGTCAACAGCCCCAATACGCGTATCAGTGTCAGCCACGCCAGCCACGGTGGGGGTCATGGCGACCAGGGCTAGCAGCGCCAGCGCCTTGACCGCGTGCAACACGCGGTGTCGATGTCGGTGCCGATTTGATAGCAAGGCCGCGGGGCGTGCCGACCAACGTGCGCGGTCGCGTTGGGCGGACATCCCTCTTCACGACCAGGGACACCGGCCGCCCGGGGTCCCGCCCACTGACGTGCCGCGTCCCGGTGTCCGCGGGACCTGCGCCGACGCCAATGAGCACCGTACGTTTGAGGGGAGACTTTGTTGAGGGCGACGCCTCGGGAGTGCCGATTGTTTGCGGAAACTCTTCACGGCTGGAACTTCGGCCGAGCCAGCGAAGTGAGCCAGAAACGGATTCGATAGGGCGGGCGTTGAAACCAGACCACCTGTGAGTAACCAAGGGCATCCGATCAAAGCTGCGGTGAAAGACATGATCGACCGGTGCGCGATACCGCTGATGACTGGATTGGTTTATTAGCCACAACCTCTACGATGTCGCCACACCTCGGAGCGCGACCTATCCTTGGCCCTTCCTCCCATTTCCCACGCACGTTTCCGCGCATGGCGACGGCGTCGATGACACTGATGCGCGTCGCCGGCGGACCTGGCGCGCTGGCATCGAGTTTGGTCCGCGGGTGTTCCGCCTCGAGGGTCCAGTCGCCATCGCGTTGGGGCGGTTTCGGTGCGGCGTCCCGTGATGGGAAGGCACAATCGATCTCCCAACGGCACGTCGGTTGCGCCAGGCACGGGCACACACAAAAGCGCTTCGCCGTGGTTTCGGGGGACGACACCGCCGATGCGGCGACATCGAGTTCTTCTGTAAGTGACACCACGACGACGACGACGGGCACGACGACGAAATCCACCGCGCAGGCCACCAAACCCAAAGCCATCGATGCCAAACCGTCATCCGTCCCGCTAGGCATCTTCTCATCCGGCGCGGTGCTCGTGCCGCACCCCGATAAAGCGGAGAAAGGCGGCGAAGACGCGTGCTTCGTGCTTCGAAACGAAGGCGCGTTCGGGGTGATGGACGGCGTCGGTGGGTGGGCGGACGAGGGCGTTGATCCGGCGGCGTACTCCAACCAGTTCGCTGAGAAAAGCGCCGCGGCCGTGCTGATGGGCGCGCTCACTCCGAAGCGCGTGATCCAAGAAGCGCACGACCGGACAAAAATTATAGGCAGCGCCACCGCGTGCGTCGCGATGCTCACCACGACAACAGGGACGATGTCCATAGGGAACCTGGGTGACGCGGGGGCGATGGTGGTGCGGAACGGCCTGGTGGAGTTCAACACCCCGTCGCAGCAACACGAATTCAACTGCCCGTTCCAGCTCGGGTGTACCGAGTTTTACCCGGAATCAGACGGCCCAGAGGACGTGCAGGTGTTCCACGTCCAGTGCGAACCCGGGGACATCTTAGTCATGGGAAGCGACGGGCTGTGGGACAACGTGCCGCACATGGAGGTGGCGCAAATCTGCGCGGAGGCGGTGGCGGAGGGGAAGGACGCGCAAAGTTTGGCGGAGCAAATCGCGACGCGCGCGTTTGAGCACAGCGTTGACGAGGAGTACGACAGCCCGTTCACGATCGAAGCGCGTAACGCCGGGCACGACGTGGAGTGGTGGGAAAAAGCGAAAGGCAAGGTTTTAGTGGGTGGTAAGTCTGACGACATCGCGGTGGTGGTGGCGTTTCTGGACGAGGTTGGGAACTGTCCGCCCCCCGAGTCGGAGGACGACGACCTAGACGGCGAGTTTGTGGAAAACGAAAACGGCAAAGAGACGTAGGCCGCGGGTGATCAATATCTAACACAACTGTTTTGGCTAATCTAGTTAATTTATAACTGCTACTGCTACTGACGCCTGCGTACACGTTACACCGATTCCGTCCTCGGCGTGCGTCGCGGCGCCCGCTCTGCTTCGCTCGCGTCGCCCGCCTCGTGATCCTCCTCCAAAGGTTCTTCCTCCACCCGCTCCAGCGGCCCGTATCTGTTCGTGGTCTCACCGAACCGATTGAAAGGGTTCGAAAGGCTGAATCCAAAGGCTGAGACGAAAGACACGGCGTCGGTGGAGGCGGTTCCCGATTGCTTGCCATTTCTTTCCGTAAACTTTTCATAACCTTCAGCATCCTCATCCGTCTCGTCCTCCACGACAAACGCCTTCAGGTCGGGAACGCCGTGTCCTTTCAGCGGCCCTGGGCCGATGAAAAGCTCCACAAGCGTCTGCAAGGTAAACCCGAATTCTTGTAAATACGGCCAGGTCGCCGCGAGTAACGCAGTTGGGAACTCGAGTAGTTCCCAAACCACGTCGCGAAGTACGCCCGCTAAGTCCGCTTTCAATAGCCGCCGCGACAGTTTCTTCGCTCCCGCCACCGCCGCGACGAAAACAAATAAAGGGTAACTCACAATCTCCTCCGTCACCACGGACACGAAACCGTGTACCACGCCGCCCGGCACCAACGTCTGGCCTAGACTCTCCGCCAGGGTCGCCGGGAACGCCGCGGCTTCCCGCGTGGCGCGCCGGACCCGGCGGCGCACCCAGCCCGGTTTCATGTCTCGCCGCGCTTTGTCTGCTCTTTTCACGAACGCCTTGGCCAACGCGAACAGCTCCACCCGGTTGGCGCGCACAAGCACGAAGAGCACGCAACACACGGGAACCACCAACACCACGAACGTGGCGGTTTTGATGAACCTGGAGAAGTACGGCCAGACGTTCATGGCGAAGGACAGTGACCAGGCGCACCACTCCGGAATGCCACGCACGCCGTTGGAAAAAGGGCCTTCCACGACGAACCCGCGGTACACCACGTACGGCACCCAGCTGGCGTAAACAAGCAACGGCAGGTACCCGGCGTTGGTGTTCAGGAACCTACCCACCGCGACGACCCACCCGCGCACCGCGCGTCGCGCGCCGCGTCGCGCCTGTCCGGACTCGCGCCACCGCAGTTCACGCACCAGCGGGTCGTCCCTTTTACCACCACGCGACGCATCGTTACCCGTTCGTGCGGGTCTTCGCGACGCGACCGCCCCGCGCGACGCCAGGGCGACATCGGAGTCGTACCGCCCGTCCCCCGAACCGCGACCCGGGACGGGCGACGACGACATAGCACGTCGACTGCGGTGTGGCGACTGGGACGAAGAGGGAACATCGGATAAATAAATGGAATTGGCACACGTTGTTTGAAGTGTCGACTGAAAACTGTCGACTGAAAACTGGCACGAAGTACTCTTGGCACCTAAAGTCTCCTTGTTAGAACTAAACCCTGATCGAGGTGTTAGGCACAACCGCCCCTCTCGGACGTATCACACCTCGCAACTCACTACCCCCGAAGCTCAAGCAGTTCCACTTCTAACTTAAAAGTCGCGCCCGGCGGAATCTCGCCTTCCCCGACGTCGGCGTACCCGACGTCGGCGGGCACCACGATGTTTCGTCTTCCTCCGACCCGCATGCCTCGCAAGGCTTCCGGGACGTACACCACTGGTGGCGGCTTCGGGGCGTTTTCGCCCTGGATTGTAAAAGAAAAGTGTCAGTCTTGTAAGGCCATGTGTATGAGTAATTACGGGCGGACAATCGGCAGTGGTAATAAATAGTCCCTTCTGGTACGAGTATAGGCAAACAGTCGTCCGGGATTTGGGAAAGCCAAAAAGTTGTACGTACCGTGAACAAACCGCCGCCGCCTTCCTGGTCGTTGACGCGTTTTTTAGGCACCACGTTCGTGGCTTCTCTCGTGAGGGTTACTTTTTCGGGGGACCCGTCACCCATCTTTTTCCGAATCGTAAGCGTAACGTCGGTGCCCGCGTCGCCTTTGTTGCGCGCGAAAAGTGTCAGTCTTGTATGGGCAAACAGGGAGGCGGGGTTTGGGTGTGCCGAAGCACTCGGACACTGGTCCGAGACAATATACACCAAGAGTACAAAGTACTCTTGACAAAAGGGCCAATCACTCACCTTGCAGTAACGCGCCGATTTCGGAAATAGGCACGTTGAGCAAATCGCCGACGCCGTCGATCGTGACGATGGTGTCCTGCGCTTTGATCCCCGCTTTCGCGGCCGGGCCGTCGAACACCACGGTTACGACGTATAGCTCCTCCAGCTCGGGGTCTATCCGCACCTCCGCGCCTATTCCCACCACGGTTTTGCGCACCAGGGGCTTGGCGTATTCGCTCGGGAGCTTTCCGAACTTGAACTCCAGGGGCTCGGCGACGGTCCGGTTACCCCCCAAGGTTCGCGCTTCTCGGGATGAAACCGCGGTTAAGCCCCGGTAACGGCACGTGTAGTGCACCACCGCGGTCTTGCCGGGCTCCAACAAATCGCCGCCGCCTTTGGCGATGTCGTAGAACTTCACGCCGGCGTGCGCCTCGCCCCGGAACTCGAAACCGGCGCTTTCACGGTAATCATCCTCGCTCACGTCCTTCTTCTTGAGTTCCTTGGTGAACCCTATCGCGCGCGCGGGTTGTGTGCTGCTTGGCGCTAGACTCGAAGCGACGACAGCGAAACCAACCAGCGCGCCTCGGCGGTTCGTGGGCGCCGAGGGTGGGACCGGGACCGAAAGGGTGTTTTCGTCGTGGTCGTGCGTACCGACAACGCGGTCGCGATCGGCGTTGCCACTGGCGCGGACGGACGCACAGACGCGACGCCCGTGGCAACCTCGGGTTTTCCCAACGCGCCCTGTAGGTTGCGCGACAACAACGCAGGTCGTCTGCGACGCGAACATCGTGCGCGGTGTGAACGCGTGTGGCGTCGAGTCAGGGTGGTGCGAGCAACATGGGTCGCGACAGGCTCTTATCCAGGTGCCACGTGTGGGTGCGATTGACGTTTTTCACAGTTTTGAAAGGTGAGCCACCTGTCATCACCGCGTGTCCGTGTCGACGGACGCGATCAAAGGCGAACAAACCTGTCAACGAGGGTCAACCAACAGGCGTTTTATTTCTTTTCGCACACCGATTTTGGGCACAAGCAAAGCAACGACCTCGGAATGAGCGACACATCGTGCGCGCCGATGGGCGCGTCCGAGGGCGGTGGCGGGGTCTCGCTGCCCGCGATACACCGCGAGACAGATGACGCACCACCGAGTACCAAAAATCGTCGCAGTGCGAGCGCGCGGGTGGCCGCGTGCGGGGCCAAAATCGACTGAACGCTCGCGAACGAAGCCTCCCATCGACAAATGCAGGTCGCGCATGCCTAATTGTTGTCCTCGCGGCACAGGGTGGACGCCAAGTACATACACGAAGTGGAGCGAAGAAGTGCTGTTGAGGCGGAGCTAGCGGATGCGGTTGATGCGTGTGATGACGCAACAAGGGAACGAGAAAAACAGAACACCCGGGCGCGAGACGCGGAAACTTCTCTTCTTCGCGAGAAACGTTTGTTTGCAAACGCGCGCGACGCGTTTGCGGCGGCCAACGAAAAAAGGGACGCGCTTGAAACGAAACGCCTCGCCGAACTGACGTCACAAAAATCCCAAGTTGCACACCTGACAAACGATATGAAACACCAGGCAAAGATTCAAAGCTCGACAGAGTGCGCTTTGAAGGAACAGAGACGGGAAACGAGCGCGTCGCGCGACGAGGTTTGTTTCCAAAACGTTTGCGTAGAAAAAGCCCGGGTCGCGGCGCAGGCGCTCGCCGTGGTTGTCGGCGTGACTTGTTCTAATTTTGAGACGGAAAAAACCTCTATGCGAACACAAATGAAACGGGAGCAAGACTTGAAGCAGGACGACGTTGTGAATTTAACGCAACAGCTGGCGAACGCGCAACGCGAGACACTCGGCGCGCGAACCGAGCTCGTTTTCGTGACCCAAAACCTCGAGCAGGCGAAACGCGGCGCCGCGGTATCGCGCGCCGCGTCGGCGTTGGCGGAAGCGCGCGCGGTTTCGTTTGAAACCGAACTCCGACTCGTCACGAGACGCGCGGCATCCCTGGCTTGCGAAAAACAAGCGCTATCCGTTGTGTTACGGGATTAGGAGAAAGCATCCGTCACGGAAACGGCGTTTTCAAACGCCGCGACGTCCACGCGCGACCTCGAACGCGAACACGAAATCAACAAAAACACGTCGTCCTCGTCGTACCGCCAAGTCGGACAGCTCGCCGCGTCCGCCGGGCGCACGCGTTTCGCGAGAATTGAGACTTTGAAAGCGAATTGCAGAGCCACGCACGCGGAAGCGAGTGAGCAAAAGGCAAACGCCGCCGCGACCCGAGCCGCGACAAAGGCAAACGCCGCCGCGCTCGCCGTGGCGCTCGAGCGCGCGCGGGTCGCGCACGATGCCGCAGAGGCGTTGCGCTTGGCAGGATTGGAGAGTGACTCTAAGCTCGGTAAGGCGGTACACGACGCACAGCACGCGTTTGCGGTGGCGTCTTTGGCGACAAGTGCGGTGTCAATTGCGGAGTCGAAACGCGAGCGCGCTGTGGCGGCTTCTATAAAAACGGCGATGGCGCTGAAAGAAGTCACGGAAACACTCACCGCGACGACGCGGGTTCTGGAAACCACGCAGGAACGCGTTTTGTGCGCCGAAACGGCAGCGCGCCGTGCATCAGAGGACACGGTAAGGGTGACAGCACTAGAGGGTCGTCTACACGAAACAGTCACCGCACTGCAGCGAGAACTACACGAAAGAAAACACGAAGTGGCCGCTTCGCGCCTCGACGCGGCTGCGTTTAAACGCGACGCGGCCGTCGCGAACGGGAAAGCGCTCGTTGCGGAACGCGCGGCGGTTGAAGCGGCGCTCGTTACGGATCGCGCGAAGTCGGCTTTAGGGCTGGCGGAGTCGGTTGCGGCGACTGAGCTGGCGACACGAACAAACGTGTCACAGGAACTGCACAGCGCGAAGAAAAGCAAGGTCGCTTTGGAAACCGCGCTTGTCGCCGCGGAGCGATTGACGAAACGAACGCAAAAGAATCTCGTTGACACGGAGACGAAACGTCGCGACGCGGTTGCGTCGCTTGAGAATCTCGAAACCGCCTGCGAAGAAGCCCTGCGCATCTCCGCGACGCTCGCAGAGGAACTACAATTCATCCAAGCAAGCGAGAAGTTCCTCAGGGGCGAAGTGCTGGCGAGGGAGGTCCGGTTGGAGCAGGCGAGGCAGGCGACGGCGACAGCGCGTGAAGAGTCGCTCGCTTGTAAAGCGGCGGCGGAAGCGGCGGCGGCGACCGCGGCGGCGCGTCTGGAGAAAGCGGAAGCGGCTGCGTATTGGTGCGTTCGGGATCTGGAAGACGCGCTCGAGGCGGAACGCGCGGGGAGACGCGCGGACATGGCGGGGAACATGAGCTCGACGGGAGGTTGAACAAAACTGGCAAAGTCTTTCCTTCCAAACCAAACCAACTTTCATCATTGCGTCTCCATCGCGATTCGTTTCACCAACACCAAAACCGACTCGAGCGCCAAAACCGCGCTCGCCACGCCTAGCCCGACGTACGTCTTATCCGGTTTATCAGCCAGAACATCAGTCAACCTCAACTTTGTTTGCGTAGAGTTTGATTTCGGTTTCAATTCGATTTCTTTCCCGCCTTTCCCACCCGGGCGCGGGCGCAGCGACGCGACTCGCGCTGCGATTGTAAAAAATAAATGTCAGTCTTGTATATCGCGATGTATGGACAAACAGTCAGGGCAGAGGTAACCGTCTCTTCTGGTACGAGTATGGGCAATCAGGGAGGTGGAATGTGGTGAGTGGGAATACTTACCCGCGGTTTCCGTTGTTTTCCTTTCTGTTTCCTCATCGCCGTCTGGCCTGCTCACGAACAAAGGCGCCCCCCCGAAGTACGCCATTGCCACTCCTACTGAAAAACTAACAGAGTGCCCCATGTTGCTCACCACGTGCTCGTTGCCAAGCGTGGGCAGCCCCGCGATCCAGGCCAGGCCGGTACCGAACGCTAACATCTGTAATGCCCGATAAGCTACTCCGTTCGGATTCCACTCGGGTTCAGCGTTGATGGCGCTGTACGCCGCGACGGCGCCGAATACCCCGAAGATCGCGTCGCTGCCGCCCACGCTCAAATTGGTGTTCGCGTCAAACGCGCACACTGATAAAACCCCGACCGCGCTGGTGCATACGTAGATAACGACAAACATGGCGGTTCCTAGAAGGGCTTCGATTTCAGCCCCGATTGTGACCAGTGCGGTGGTCGCTACCAAAAATTCCACAAACCCGTAGTCCGTTACGCAAGCGCTCCACGGCCGCAACCACTGGTTGCCTGTGATCAACGCGTCGTCCACGAGCGCCAGCTTCAAAAATAAATCCCCGCCGTTCCCAACGCCGGCCTTGTACGCGTAGTAGTCCGTGAAAAAAACAAGCAAGTGCGCAAGGGCTAATAAATACGCCGCGCTCGGCGCCGAACACGGAACCTCGTACACGGGCGACTGAGGCGAAAACCAAGGCTGCCATCCAATTGGTGGCTGGTCGTCACCATCGACGCTTGTTGACGCCGGCGCTGCTGTGGCTTTGGAGGTATCGTGGTCACCTGTTTCATCTATGGTCAAGTAATCTTCTATGATATCACTGGGCGTCCTCGGTGCCGTATCGGTGTCCTCCTCCGTTTGTTTGCCGAGGATGGCATCAAGCGCGCTCAAGGTGCCTTCTTTCCGTGGTGTCTCTCCGTCCTCGGGTGTGGTCGCGGCGACACGGCGACTCAAGACGCCGCGGCGAGGTGCCGCTCGCGAAAACCGCCGCGCCAGCGCGAGCACGCGCGGACGTGCCGTCGCGTGACACGACGCGAGCGTGGCCATGGCGCAGGCGGTTGTGTGTGAGTGATATCTGGATTGAAGAGATTTTTAGCGGACGAGTTTTGGGGGAACGATTTCGACTCAACTTGCGCGAGTCATCGTCAATTACAACACCGGCGACCGGCTCCGCTCCCCACCACTCCGTTCGGAGCGCCGCTTGTCTCCCAGGCTCGCGCGACCACCGCGGTGCGAAGCTACTGACCATGGCGCCCAAGGGCGGCGCCAAGAAAACGAAGAAGGTGCGTCGCGTTGTTGGCCGGTCTGCTTTGCGAAATGCAAAGGACCACCCAAATTGGGTTCCGCCCGGAATGGATTGACTCCGCGGTGGCTCGGACTGGTCGGCCACGCCGCCATTACCCGTCCAAGTCGCACCGATTCCCGTGGCTTCAACACAATTCAAACGCACACCCTGACCTGACCCTTCATACCCCCGTTCAAACAAACCCAAAAAGGCCGGCGACGCGGACGCCGTGGGCGACGCCGCGTTAGTAGAGGAACTTACGGCCAAGCTCGTTGCGCTTCAGGCTTCTCATGAAAAGGAAGCGGAGGACCGGAACTACGCGCAGCTTGAGCGGGACAAGATCGACGACTTCTGGCAAATCACCAAGGCGGAGCTTGATGAACACAAAGCGCTGTTACGCGTGAAAGACCGAACACTGGAGGAGCTGGAGGAACAACACCGGGTGGAGATAAAGGTGTATAAACAGAAAGTAAAACACTTGTTGTACGAACACGGCGACGACGTGACTCGGTTGAAAACGGACGCGGAGCACGCGTTGAAAACGCAGGCGGATGATTTCCGCAAGCGAAGTGGGAACTTGAGTGACGACAAAAGACAGGTGCGGCTCCAGATGAAGGAAACCGAGCTGGCGCACGAAGACGTCGTGCGGTCGCTGAAGCTCGATCACGCCAAGGAAATCACGAAGCTGCGCTCCGAATTCGCCCTCGATGCGGATGAACTGCGGCTGCAGTACGAAAAGAAACAGAAAACCCTACGAGACACCCTGGAGCACCAGCGGAAGCACGAAATACACGAAGTAGAGGAACGGAAAAACACGCACATCAACCTGTTAATGAAGAAACACGAAAGCGCGTTTGGCGAGATAAAAACGTACTACAACGACGTGACGCACAACAACCTGGATTTGATTAAAACGCTGAAAGAGGACGTGAGCGAGATGAAAGCCAAGGAGGCCACGAACGACCGGTTGATGTTTGAGATTTCGCGGGAAAACAAGAAACTCAGCGAGCCTCTTTCCATGGCGCTTAGGGAGGTTGACGATTTGCGGCGACAGATGGGTAACTTCGAGAAGAACAAGGTAAGTCTTCAAAACGTAAAGCAGCGCTTGAGTGATTCCGAAAAAGGACGAAGAAACGTGGAGTGGGAACACGAAGTCACGATGCAGCGGTTCGCGAAGGTGACCCTGGAACGGGACGCGCTGCACGCCAAGTTTGAACGCGCGATTTTCGACGTGCAACGCAAAAGCGGCTTGAAGAACATGGTTTTGGAGCGGAAACTTGACGCGCTCGGGGACGAGCTTGAGAAGAAAGAAGCGCAGTTGGGCGAAGTTTTGAGCGCTAGCAATTTGGACCCGGACACCCTGGCGTTGGTGTCCCGAAAACTCGACGAAGTCATGGACAGCAAGAACCAGCTCATTAAAGCCCTGCAGTACGACGTGCAGAAGGCGAGCAAGGCGCACAACGACCTGATAAGGGTCTACGAAGCGAAGCTGCGCGAGTTCGGCGTGCCGGTTGAGGAACTCGGGTTCAAGCCGCTCGTCACGAGCGTCAACACCGCGCCGGCGGGGCTGGTGGTGGGGGCGTAGCTGGTACGTATTTAGTCAGGGAACGCACGGGACCGTGGACACACATGGTTTCAGGATGTACGCCCGCGTGGCGAGGTATACCTCGAGTAGTAAGTACTCGAGGTATACCTACCGAGAAGAACAAACCGGCTGTGTAAATGAACCTAGTCTACGTGATGGAGATTCACAAACGAAGCATTTTTTGATATTTCAACTCGCGCGGCGTTTTCTTTCTTTTCTGAGAGGCTAGCGAGTGGTGTCCGTCCGTCCGGACGTGTTTCACCCTTTATTCACCCTCCGCGTCTTCCATGGTTTCATCCGCGGCGACGTTGCGCTCCCCTCCTCCGTGCGTGTCATCCCGGTCGTGGTGCTCCTCGTCTGCCTCTTCCTCCTCCTCCTCCTCCTCCTCCGCTTCCTCCTCGTTCGGCCCCAGCCCGGTCATCATCGCGGCCGCCGCTGCCGTGGCGAAATCGGGAATCGCCTCCGCCTCAGCCTTTGCTTTCTTTTGCGCCTCGTCTTCGGGTGGGGGCATCGCCGCAACCTTCTCGTCGAGCCAGGCGTGGAACTTAATGTCCGATTTCGCGGTTTTCGTAGCAATGAAGGATTTCCCAACAGAACCCCGGCCCTTCCCCGCGCCAGCCCCGGTGCCGCAAACGCGGTGGAACACGTCTTCCGTGTCCAGGACGTAGGACGTCTTGCTGTTGCCGCAGGAGATCTTACACTCCAGGGAGTTATACACTGAAACCACGCCGGATTCGCCCGCCTCGAACCCGGCGATCTTCCGGGACCGGGGCAGGTACACCTCCGTGCGATCGGAAAGGTCGTGCCAGGGCTGTGATTGCGAAAGAAAAGTGTCAGCCGTGTATTGGGCGATGTATAGACAAACAGTCACCAGACGAGAGATAAAACAGTGTCCGGATTTGGGAAAGACAAATACGTACCTGGTGCCCTTCGTCCTCGTCCTCCAAACAAGCGCTTTGCAGGAACCCCTCCAGGTACTCGTGGAACTGCGCCTCCATGGTGCCGCCCGTGGGGAGGTCGCTTTATTGTAAAATAAAAGTGGTTAACGTCCTGTATGGGCAAACAGTCGGAGGGATTTGGTGAAACACAATACGTACCTTTTGTCCAAGGCGCTGTCCATCAAACGCAACCCGAGGCCTTGGCCTTTGTCCAGGCTCCCGATGCGGTACACGCTCTCGTCCATGAGCAGCACGGAGGCGTTGGCGTGGTACGTGGACTCGTCGAAGTTCGCCGCGCCGCCGCGACTTTTTTCGTACTCCGCGAGCTGCGAAAGTTTCACCGCGGTTTCGTCGGCGGCGAGCGCCTGCACCTGTTTCACGATTTTGAACACCAGCTTGTCCAGGGTGAACAGCACGTACGAGTTCGCGCCCAGTAACATGCGGCAGTCGTCTTCGAACGCGGAGGACTCCACCTTGCCGTTGAGGAGCTTGAAGAAAAGCCGCAGGAAATCGGTGTGGATCTCGAGCTCTTTCCGTTGCCGCACGCTTTCGGGCTCCGCCTTGACCCCGAACTGCCGGGACATGGAAGCCGCGCTTTGCCGCGCCACGGCGAGTCGCTGTGATTGTAACAGAAAAGTGTCAGTCTCTCGTAATGTGAGTGAGTAAACAGTCAGAGTAATCGAGCAGAGGTAAGACGTCCCTTCTGGTACGAGTATGGGCAAACAGTGCCTGGATTTGGGAAACGCGCAAGGCCGTACCTCGTAAAGGTGCTGGTGCAACCGGAACAACACGTAGTACCCGTCGTGCGCGTAGAGAAGCCGCGTGCCGTCTGTTTTGTCGAGGGGGTGCTGCGTGTGCAGCGTAGTGTCCGTGCTTTTCGCGGAGTCAGCCGAACCGTAACCAACACGAATTCCGGAAACCGGAAAGCACGCCGCGTAAAGCTTCTCCTCTTCGTCATCCTCCGAACCGCCTTCCGCCGCTTCGTCCTCGCTCTCGTGCTGTTTGGGTTTCTTCTTTGCGCCGCCTCTGCCGCCCGGGCCTTTGCGCTTCTTCGCCACAACAACGAGGTCGCCTTCATCATCAGAGTCGTGGTCCGGATCCGGGTCCTTGGTTTCGACGTGGTGGTCGTCCTCGTCCCCCGACTTGTCGCCGTCCTCGTCGTCGCGCGAGGACTGTTTCTGTTCCCCGTCCTGCGGTTGTAAAACAAAGTGGTTAACGTCTTGTGTATCGCGTGTATTGGACGACGGCCTGGTCAACATGGAGGGGTAATCGGTCGTCTAACAGTCACAGGCGCGTTAGAGGTAAAACAGGAAGGCCTCCTGATTTGGGTTCCCAGGCCCAAGGCCGTACCTCGTCGTCGCCGTCCTCGCCCATCTCCACGTCACCTTCCTCCAAATCAGGTTCCCCCTTCTTCGCCTCCTCCGCTGCTCTTTCCGCGGCGTCGCACAAATAGTCCCCCTCCGGATCACCGCGCGCGATCGCGAAAAAAGGCTCCACCACGTCCCGGAACGTCTTCAGAATCTTCAGCGCGGCGTCCGCGCTGACGGTTTCCCTGGCCGCGAATTTCAAAACCGCGTACACGTCGTCGTGTACCTTCCGGTCGTCGTACTTGAATGTTAGGTCATCAAGGATGGTGTTGTTTTCGAATGCGCCGCCGCTGCCGCCGCTCGGGTTCGAACCAACCACCGAATGCACCGCGTTCTTCGCACCACCCACCCCAGGTCCGGCTCCCGCTGCACCACGCCCCCCACTGCCGAG
>TARA_B110000090_G_scaffold152659_1_pt1 | contig 17332 bp, 12 predicted proteins | sample TARA_B110000090 | Tara Oceans TARA_B110000090 (sample SAMEA4397239) | marine metagenome | biome: Polar Biome; feature: [SRF] surface water layer (ENVO:00010504); material: water (ENVO:00002006), including particulate matter (ENVO:01000060) such as... | depth 5 m
GATAAATATAAATAGGTTTTCTCTTAACCACCACTAACAGGAGGAATAAGCGCAACAGTATCATCGTTTTTTATGAATTGTTCATCAGTAGCGTATTCCATATTTATAGCCATTGAAAATTGAGTTTGTGTTTTTAATTTTGGGTATTTTTCTTCTAAAAAAACCCGGAACTCTTTGATAGATAAAGAGCTGCTTAGAGTTACTTTCTCAGTTCTCTTTCCTATAACATCTTGAATACTTCCAAAAAATAACAATTCAATTTCCATGCTTCATATTTTTAGTAAAAATAACTGTTTTTAGTATATTTGAGCGTTAATTATGGATAACAAACAAAAATATACACAACGTATAAAAAATGAAAGTGAACGCTTAGGTTTTTCTAGTTGCGGTATTGCCAAGGCAACATTTCTAGAAGAAGAAGCACCTCGATTGGAACAATGGCTCAAAAATGATTTTCATGGAGACATGAAATACATGGAGAATCATTTTGACAAGCGTTTAGATCCTCGTTTGCTGGTAGACGGAGCAAAGTCTGTTATATCACTTTCATATAATTATTTTACTGAAAGCCAACAAGAAAAAGAGTCGTATAAAATTTCAAAATATGCATATGGAGAAGATTATCATCATGTTGTAAAATCTAAATTAAATGAATTAGTTGCTTTTATTAACGAACAAATTGGTGAAGTAAGTGGACGTGTATTTGTAGATTCTGCTCCAGTCATGGAACGTGCTTGGGCAGAAAAAGCAGGACTTGGTTGGAATGGGAAACATTCGCTTTTAATACAAAAAGAATTAGGTTCTTTTTTCTTTTTAGCCGAGTTAATCATTGATTTAGATTTAGAATATGATCAGCCATTTGTAACAGATCATTGCGGAACCTGTACAAAGTGTATTGACGCTTGTCCAACGGAGGCAATAATGCCTAATAATACAGTAGACGGAAGTAAATGCATCTCTTACTTTACCATTGAATTGAAAAATGAAATCCCTTCAGATATGAAAGGTAAATTTGAGGATTGGATGTTTGGTTGTGATATCTGTCAAGATGTGTGTCCGTGGAATCGTTTTTCGAAACAACACCAAGAACCGTTGTTTAATTCGCATCCAAAATTAGTAGAAATGACTAAAAGAGATTGGGAAGAAATCACACTAGATTCATTTCAAAAAGTTTTTAAAAAATCTGCAGTAAAACGCACAAAATTTAGTGGTTTACAACGGAATATTCAGTTTTTAAAAGATTCGTAATCTTTAGTTGCCGTTAACTAAAATTCCTATATTTGTTTGTCAAATTTGAAACTCATGAGCGACTCTAAATTAAGACGTGCAGCACTATACTATCACTCAAACCCAAAACCTGGAAAAATAGAGGTAATACCTACCAAAAAATACACATCACAACGTGATCTTGCACTGGCATATTCTCCAGGAGTTGCAGAGCCGTGTTTAGAAATTAAAAAAAACAAAGAGGATGTTTATAAATATACAGCTAAAGGAAATTTAGTTGCAGTAATTTCTAACGGAACTGCCGTTCTTGGTCTAGGAAATATAGGCCCTGAAGCCTCAAAACCTGTGATGGAAGGAAAAGGATTATTGTTTAAAATATTTGCCGATATTGATGTTTTTGATATTGAAATTGATGCGACTGATGTAGATAAATTTGTCGAAACAGTAAAAGCAATAGCACCAACTTTTGGAGGAATAAATTTAGAAGATATTAAAGCTCCTGAAGCCTTCGAAATTGAGCGAAGATTAAAGGAAGAATTAGACATTCCAGTAATGCATGATGATCAGCATGGAACAGCAATTATTTCAGCTGCCGCTCTAAAAAATGCTGTTGAAATTACCGGTAAAGATATTTCGAAAATAAAAATTGTTGTAAATGGTGCAGGTGCAGCTGCAATTTCATGTACTCGTATGTACCTCTCTATAGGAGCAAAACGAGAGAATATCGTTATGTGCGACAGTAAAGGAGTAATAAGAATAGATAGAGAAAACTTGACCTCTGAGAAAAAAGAATTTTCAACAGATAGAGATCTTCATAGTCTAGCTGATGCTATTAAAAATACAGATGTTTTTATTGGACTTTCAATTGCAGATGTTTTAACACCAGACATGTTGTTGTCAATGACTAAAGACCCAATTGTATTTGCAATGGCAAATCCAAATCCTGAAATAAAGTATGATTTGGCAATTGCGACACGAAAAGATATAATAATGGCTACTGGTCGTTCAGACCATCCAAATCAAGTAAATAATGTATTAGGATTTCCATTTATTTTTAGAGGAGCACTTGACGTAAGAGCAACTAAGATTAATGAAGAAATGAAACTCGCTGCCGTTCATGCAATAGCAAATTTGGCAAAACAATCTGTGCCTGAGCAAGTCAATATTGTATATGATGAGGTGAATTTATCTTTTGGTAAAGAATATATAATCCCGAAACCATTTGATCCAAGACTAATTTATGAAATTCCACCAGCAATTGCAAAAGCAGCGATGGAATCAGGGATTGCTAAAAATCCAATTGAAGATTGGGATGCATATCGAGATCAATTAATGGAAAGGCTAGGGACTGGAAGTAAAGTCGTTAGATTAATTCATAACAGAGCAAAAACAGATCCGAAAAGAATTGTTTTTACAGAAGCAGATCATTTAGATGTGTTAAAAGCGGCTCAAATAGTGTATGATGAAGGTATTGGTATGCCAATATTATTAGGGAATAAAGAAACTATTATTGAATTAAAAAATGAAATAGATTTTACGGCTGATGTTCCAATCATTGATCCAAAACTACCAATTCAAAAGGCTAAAAGGAATGAATATGCTGATAGTTATTGGAAAGCTAGACAAAGAAAGGGAATTAAATTATTAGATGCTCAAAAACTAATGAGAGAGCGTAATTACTATGCTGCAATGATGGTAAATGAAGGTGATGCAGATGGTTTGATTACGGGTTATTCACGTAATTATGCAGCAGTTGTTAAGCCAATGTTAGAATTAATTGGAATGACAAAAGGCGTTTCAAGAGTTGCGGCATCCAATTTAATGTTGACCAAAAGAGGTCCAATGTTTTTAGCAGATACAACCATCAATTTAAATCCAACAGCAAAACAATTGGCTAAAATTTGTCAATTAACGGCTTCTTTAGTTAAAATGTTTGGGATGAAGCCAAATATTGCATTACTCTCTTTTTCTAATTTTGGCGCATCATCATCAGAGTCTTCTAAAAAAATTAAATTGGCTGTAGATCATATACATAAGTACCATCCAAATGTTGTTATAGATGGTGAATTACAAGCAGATTTCGCTTTAAACCCAGAGATGTTAAAGAAAGAATTCCCGTTCTCTAAACTAGTAGATAAAAAAGTGAATGTGTTGATATTCCCTAATTTAGAATCGGCGAATATTAGTTATAAAATGATGAAAGAGTTATACGATGCAGAATCTATTGGCCCAATTATGATGGGATTAAAAAAACCTGCTCATATATTACAATTAGGAGCAAGTGTTGATGAAATTGTAAATATGGCTGCTGTTGCTGTGATTGATGCTCAAAATAAATCAAAAAAATAGGAATATTTTAGTACATTTGAAAAATAACAATTAATAGAATGATTACTCATTTAAGAGGGAAATTAGTAGAGAAAAACCCAACATATGTAATTGTAGAATGCAATGGAATAGGCTATTACGCTCATATTTCTTTAAATACTTTTTCATCGATTCCAGATGAAGAGGCTATTTTCTTATATACATATTTATCTGTAAAAGAAGATTCAAACACATTATTTGGCTTTATAAGTAAAATTGAAAGAGAAATTTTTAAACTATTAATTTCAGTTTCAGGTGTTGGGCCTAGCATTGCTAGAACCATGCTGTCTTCTATGACAACTCAAGAAATTCAAAATGCAATTGCTTCTGGAGATGTGCCAACAATACAATCAGTAAAGGGTATTGGAGCAAAAACGGCTCAAAGAGTAATTATTGATTTGAAAGATAAAATAATTAAGAGCTATGGAATTGATGATGTTTCTGTTTCTCAAAACAATACAAATAAAGAAGAAGCGTTATCAGCATTAGATGTTTTAGGGTTTAATACAAAACAATCAGAAAGGATTGTAGATAGAATTTTGAAGGAGAATAGCGATATGAGTGTTGAAAACCTTATCAAACAGGCGCTTAAAAATTTTTAATAATTTGAAAAAAAAATATTTAAATAAATTAGTTGCAATTATTATATTGAGCATTAGTTCTTATGCCTCTGTTTTTTCTCAAATTAGTAGTCCAGCACCACCCGCTATAGATCCTATAGAGCCTATAGATATTACAATAGATTCAATTTCAAACCTTCCATATAATTTTAATAACTCTCAAAGTGGGAATTTAATATTAAATAGCCCAACAGAAATTGAAGTTACCTATGATTCATCACTTCAAAAATATATTATAAGAGAGAAAATAGGAGGTTATTATGTCTCTCAACCTGTTTATATGACTCCTAGCGAGTATAGAAAGTATAGTTTAAGACAAGATATGCTGGCGCATTTTAAAGAAAAATTAAAAGCTGTTGGTGGTAAAACTGCTGGAAGTGCCGATGCTCAAAAGAACTTACTACCTACATACTATGTCAAATCTAGTCTGTTTGAATCTATTTTTGGAGGCAATACAATTGAAGTAAACCCTCAAGGAAGTATTCTAGTACAGTTAGGGGTGTTGTCGCAGAAAGTTGATAACCCTCAAATATCTGAAAGAAATAGAAAAAGCACAACCTTTAATTTTGACCAACAAATATCTGCAAGTATAAATGCTAAAATTGGAACGAGATTAGGTGTTACAGCCAACTATGATACTCAATCTACTTTTGATTTTCAAAATCTTGTAAAGTTAGAATACACACCAACCGAAGATGATATTTTACAAAAAATAGAAGTAGGAAATGTAAGCATGCCAATTAAAAATTCTTTGATTACAGGTGCGCAGAGTTTATTTGGTCTGAAAACTCAATTACAATTTGGTAAAACTTCAGTTACAGGTGTTTTTGCAGAACAGAAATCTCAAACAAGAACTGTTGCTGCTCAAGGAGGATCGGTCATTAATGAATTTGAACTACGTGCTACTGATTATGATGCTGACAGACACTTTTTCTTATCGCAAGTTTATAGAGATAACTATGATGCGGCTTTAGAAAATTTTCCATTAATAAATAGCCAAATTAATATTACACAAGTTGAGGTTTGGGTAACGAATAGACAGGCTTCTACAGACAATTTTAGAAATATTGTTGCGATTTCAGATATAGGAGAAAATGATCCAACAAATATTGCGGGAACAGGTGTTTTTCCGTCAGGAGGGGTTCAACAAGATCCTTCGAATCAATCAAATAATTTATTTAATTTATTTACAGCAACAAATCCGATAAGAGAAATTTCAACAATTTCTTCAGAAATTGGACCTTCAAGTACCTATCAATTATCACAAGGAAGAGATTATTCAGTATTAGAAAACGCACGGAAATTACTTCCGAGTGAATATGTAGTTCACCCTCAATTAGGATATATCTCACTTAATAGAAGATTGGGAGAGTCAGACGTTTTGGCTGTTGCATATGAATACACAATTACAGGAAGTACCACTGTCAATAAAGTGGGTGAATTAACAACAGATGGAGTTGTCGCTCCAAAAAATTTGATTGTAAAATTACTGCGTAGTGAAATAATTAATACTACAATTCCTCTTTGGGATTTAATGATGAAGAACATCTATTCTTTAGGTGCATATCAAATGTCACAAGAAGGATTTAGATTTGAGTTATTATATAATGATGATGCAACAGGAGTTCCAATAAATGTGCTTCAAAATGCTGCTACTGCAGGAGTATCCGATAGAACATTATTAAATATTTTTAATCTAGATAATTTAGATCAGAATGAATTTTCTGTTCCTGAAGGTGATGGATATTTTGACTATGTAGAAGGAATTACTATAAATTCTCAAAAAGGAACTGTAATTTTTCCAACTGTCCAACCGTTTGGAGAAAGTTTAAATCCTATTTTGACAGATGCTGCCGATGCAACGTATATTTTTAATGAATTATATACAAACACGCAATCACAAGCGAGAAATAATTTTCAAAATAAAGACAAATACTTTTTAAAAGGATATTATAAATCAGAAAGTGCTGGAGGAATTCCATTAGGAGCCTTCAATGTGCCTCAAGGTTCGGTAACAGTTACTACTGGCGGGCGAGTTTTGGTAGAAGGTGTAGACTATGTTGTAGATTATCAAATTGGTAGAGTTCAAATTATCAATCCAACATTAGAAGCCTCAAATGCACCAATAGAAGTGTCAGTTGAAAATAATTCTGTTTTTAACTTACAGTCAAAACGTTTTGTAGGGGTTGATGTTGAACACAAATTTTCTGAGAATTTTTTTGCGGGTGCTACCATCCTAAATTTAAGAGAAAAACCACTTACACAAAAAACATTATTTAATTCAGAACCGATAAACAATACTATTTTTGGTTTACGTGCAGACTATTCATCGAAAGTTCCAATGTTTACAAAATGGGTAAATAAATTGCCAAACTTAGATACAGATGTTGAATCGAATTTTTCTGTTCGTGGTGACTTTGCTTATTTAATTCCAGGTTCTCCAAAACAAGTTGAATTAAACGGAGAAGCAACGACTTATTTAGATGATTTTGAAGGAGCGCAAATTCCTTTAGAATTAAAAACACCACAGCAATGGCATTTATCTAGTACACCTCAAAATCAGCCTTTACTTGACTTTAATGGGGATTTAATAGATATTGATTATGGTAAAAAACGTGGAAAACTAGCATGGTATATTATTGATCAGTTGTTTTACGGAAGTTCTTCATTGCAACCTTCAAATATTGATGATACTGAGTTGTCTAGAGCAGAAGTTAGACGTATTCGATTTAATGAATTATTTCCAGCAACAGATTTAGATATCACACAATCTTCAATTTTACGCTCGTTAGATTTAGCCTATTATCCTAACGAAAGAGGAAGTTATAATTATGAAACTAATTTTGGATCTAATCCAGAAGAAAGTTGGGCCGGAATTACGAGACCACTTACTGTTACAAATTTTGAACAAGCAAATATTGAATATATTCAATTTTGGATGTTAGATCCATACCAAGAATATTCATTGACAGAAACGGAAGGCTTACCAACAGGACTTGATCCTCAAAATCCTGCAAATCAAATTGGAGATTTGTATTTTAATCTTGGTAATATTTCTGAAGATGTTTTGAAAGATGGGCGTAAAATGTATGAAAATGGTTTGCCAGAAAATGGTGGAGTAGAAAATACAGTTCCTACAATTTGGGGTAAAATTCCAACAGGACAGTCGCTTTTATATACGTTTGATATTTCTGATAATTCTCGTTTAAACCAAGATATTGGATTGGACGGTTTAAATGACGCAGAGGAAATTTCGATGTTTGGAAGTGCTTTAGGAAATGATCCGTCAGCAGATAATTACAGATACTTTAGAGGTAATCAATACGATACAGACAATGCTTCAATCTTAACTAGATATAAAGATTATAATAACACGCAAGGAAACTCACCTACATCTAATTTATCAGATGAATCTTTCCCTACTTCAGCAACTACATTCCCAGACGTAGAAGATATCAATAAAGATCAAACAATGAATAGTGTTGAAAGCTATTATCAATATAAAGTCTCTCTAGATGCATCAGATTTAACAGTTGGACAAAATCATATAGTTGATGAAAAGCCAGTAACTGTAACTTTAGATGATGGAAGTCAAAAAGATTTTAGATGGTTGCAGTTTAGAATTCCAATCAATACACCAGATGATGTTATAAATGATATGACCGGTTTTAGTTCTATTCGTTTTATGAGAATGTTTATGACCAATTTTAGAATGCCTGTAGTTTTACGTTTTGGAGAATTACAATTAGTTCGTGGAGATTGGAGACGTTATACAAAAGAAATTAATGAAACCAATAACTCTAACCCACCTGATTTAGATATTACTGCGTTAGAAAATTTTCAAGTTGGAGTAGTTAATATTGAAGAAAATGAATCTAGAACTCCAATACCATATGTAATTCCTCCTGGAATAGAAAGAGAACAATTGCGAGGAAGTACTAGAATTCAATATCAAAATGAACAATCACTTTCGATGAAGGTTTTTGATTTACCTGCTGGTGAAACTAGAGCCGTTTATAAGAATGTGAGTATTGATATGCGAATGTATAAAAAGTTGAAATTATTTATACATCTAGAAGAACTCAATAAATCTAATTTACAAGACGATGAAATAGAAGCTGTAATTAGATTAGGAAGTGACTTGAATGACAACTATTATCAGATAGAAGTTCCATTAAAAATCACTGAAGAAAATTCAACTTTAGCAGATGATATTTGGCCTAATAATATGAACGTCATCTTAGAGCATTTAGGAAAATTAAAATTACAACGCTTCCAAGAAACAATTCCCGTTCCTCCCAATGAATTATATCCTGCTTATGGCGTCGCTTCTCCAATTGAAGGGTTAGAAGGGTATAAAATAAGAGTAAAAGGAAATCCAAACTTGTCGAATATTCGTACAATGATGCTTGGGATGAAAAACAATTCAACGACAACTCATAGTGCTGAAATGTGGTTTAACGAATTACGTACTTCTGAATTTGACAATAAAGGCGGTTGGGCAGCTGTTATAAGTGCGGATGCTAATTTTGCAGATTTTGCAGATGTGTCTGTTTCAGGTAGAATGGAAACTGTTGGTTTTGGTGGAATTGAACAACGTGTAAATGAACGAAATCAAGAAGATACAAAGTTATATGGCATTGTTACTAATGTTAATGTAGGGCAAGTGTTACCAAAAAAATGGGGAGTAAAGTTGCCATTTAATTATAGTATTTCTGAAGAAACTCATGATCCAAAGTATGACGCGCAATATCAAGATGTGCTTTTTGAAGACGCTGAAAATATTAACCCAAATAGTGATAAGTCTAGAGATTATACCAAGAGGAAAAGTATAAGTCTAATGAATGTAAGAAAAGATCATTTAAATACGGAAAAGAAAAAACGTTTCTATGATATAGAGAACTTGTCAGTTTCATATGCCTATAATGAAACGCAACATAAAGATTATAATGTTAAAAAATATTTAGATCAGAATGTTAGAGCATCTGCAAATTATAATTATTCGTTTAAGCAAAAAAGTATAGAGCCATTTAATAATTGGGGGTTTTTGACAAAGAAAAAATACTTGCGATTTATAAAAGATTTTAATTTCAATTTACTACCATCAACAATTTCTGTAAATTCAAATATTATAAGAAGCTACAATGAGCAATCTAGTAGAAGTTTAGTAGAAGATCTTCCAGAATTACCAACATTAAGACAGCGTAATTTCATGTTTGATTGGGATTACAATATTGGTTACAATTTGACAAAATCATTACAATTTAATTTCAGAGCATTGAACAATTATGTGTACGATGATTTTAATTCTACGGATGATATTACTTTGTTTGATGATTTCTTTACGATCGGCCGTCCTTTACATTATCATCAAACATTGAACGGAACTTATAAAGTGCCAATTGATAAGTTGCCTTTATTAGATTTTGTTAGAGCAGATTATGCATATACTGGTGATTTTGATTGGCAAGCAGCATCACAATCATATGTTTCTCAAATTGGAAATGCTATTCAAAATGCAAATACACATAGCGTATCTGTAGATTTTGATTTCAAGAAATTATATAAAAATATTGGATTAACAAAAGCCTTTACAAAAAGACGTGTTAAGAAAACAATAAAAACTAAAATTCCAAAAAATAAAGATGGAGAAACAACGAAGGTTCAAACCAAATTTGTTACTAAAAAAGGTAATAAAGCTGGTAAAACTTTAGCAAATGTTTTAATGATGGTTAAGAAAGCACGAATTTCTTATACCGAAAATAATGGAGTGTTTTTACCAGGGTATGTTCCAGAAGTAGGGTTCTTAGGAAGAGATAATTTTTCTGGAGGTTTGGCACCATCTTTCGGATTTGTTTTCGGTAGTCAAGTTGACATTAGACAAAAAGCTCTTCAAAATGGATGGCTTATTTCAAGAAATATAAATGATCCTGGAGGAGCAGATGATGACCCATATTATAATCGAACTTATTCACAAACTCATTATGATAAATTTGACCTTTTTGTTGATATCAGTCCAGTAAGAGACCTAAAAATAGAACTCCAAGCAAATAAAATATATACAAAAAATAGTTCACAACAATTAGATGTTGTCAATGACCTTACCATCAATCAAACTCGATTCGAAGATAATCCAATTTCTGAAGTAGGTAATTTTAGTATGAGTTTTAATATGATTAAAACAGCTTTTGGAGAAGATGCTGATAAAACATTTCAAGAATTTAAAGACAACCGTGCTATTATATCTCAACGATTGGCAGATGCTTCTGGAGCTGATGTTTTAGGATTTGGTAAAAATAGTCAACAGGTTATGTTGCCAGCATTTGTAGCCGCTTATTCAGGTAAAGACGCTGCCTCTGTAAAGACAGGAGCATTTAAAGATATTCCGCTACCAAATTGGACTTTGACATATAAAGGTTTAATGCGAATTGGATGGTTTAAGAAAAAGTTCCAAAGTTTTACATTGACTCACGGATATCGTTCGTCCTACACAATTAATAATTATTCAAATAATTTATTATTTGATGGTCAAGATCCTTATGCCGAAACAGATTTAGTGGGGAATTATTATAATGAAAAACTATTCTCAAATGTAAATGTTATCGAAGAATTCTCTCCTTTGATTAAGATAGATTTGAAAATGAAAAACTCATTGTCTTTGAAAGCTGAAATTAGAAAAGACAGAGCTTTAAACTTAAACTTCAACAATAATACTTTAACAGAAATTAGAGGAAAAGAATATGTTGTAGGACTTGGATATAGAATTAAAGATTTAAAATTGCGTTATAAGTTTGATGGTAAAAAGAATACTTTAAAGGGAGATTTAAATTTAAAAGCAGATATTACATTAAGAGATAATGAGACTTTAATTAGAGATGTAGATCAAGACAACGATCAAATTACTGGAGGACAACGATTATTTTCTCTAAGGTTTCTTGCAGACTACGCTTTAAGTAAAAGTTTAACATCATCTTTTTATTATGATCAAAATTCTTCTCGTTATGCAATTTCTACATCTTTCCCCAGAAATTCATTTAGTGCAGGATTAATTATTAGATACACAATAGGTAATTAAAACTTTTTATTTTTTTGTGAAGCTTCTTTTTTGTTAAATTTGTGAAATTATAATATAAAATTAAAATGAATATACCAGCGGAATTAAAATACACAAAAGATCACGAGTGGATTCGTATCGAAGGAGACATTGCAACTATTGGAATTACTGAATTTGCACAGGGCGAGTTAGGGGATATTGTATACGTAGATGTTGATACACTTGATGAGACTGTAGATGTAGATGAAGTTTTTGGAACAGTAGAAGCAGTTAAAACTGTTTCAGACTTACTGATGCCAATGACAGGAGAAGTCATAGAGTTTAATGACGTTTTGGAAGACGATCCAGAGTTAGTGAATTCTTCACCATATGATGAAGGTTGGATGATCAAGGTGAAAATTGCCGATGAATCTGAATTAAAAAACTTATTGAATGCGGAAGACTATAAAGCGCTTATTGGAGCTTAGTGCATACACTATTTCAATAGTATTAACAATTTTGATCACTTATTTAAGCCTATCATCATTAAAAGAGTTTAATGTAAAAATATCACTTTCTGATAAACTATTACATATGCTTTCTTATTTAGGTCTTACACTTAGTTGGCTATTTGCAATATTGAAATCTCATAAAAGTTTTAAAGTTAAATTTCAAGTTGGATTTGCTTTATTTATTTTTGGTATAGTTATTGAAGTTTTACAAAGTAGTATGCAGTTAAATCGTCATGGTGATTTTTTAGATGTTATTGCGAATTCTCTAGGGATTTTGGTAGGAATAATAACCTTTAACTATATGTTTCGCTTTTATAAAGTTATTTAACAAATTTTAGTTGCAAAAGTTATTTTAAAATTATTAAATTAGCAATCTATAAAATATTTTTCTCAATATGGAAGTTAAAAAAAGCCCCAAGGCAAACTTGGAAAATCACACAAGATTATTTTGGCAATTAGGTTTAGTGTTAACCTTATTAACGGTTTATTTAGGTATAGAGCATAAAACGTATGAAAAAAGTTTTAATGATCTTTTAGTAGTTACCTCTGATCATGAAGAAGAAGAGGAAACTTTAGAGGTTGTAATTGAACAACTTGTTCAACCACCACCTCCACCAGCTGCACCTGAAGTTATAGAGATTGTAGAAGATGAAGAAGAAGTTGAAGAAACGATTATCGAGTCTACAGAGACTGATGAGAGTGAAAAAATTGAAGTAGAAGAGATTGTAGAAATAGAAGAAGAAGAAGCTTTTGAGGAAGACGTTGCTTTTGCTGTGATTGAAGATGTACCCGTATATCCTGGATGTAAAGGGACCAAACAACAAAAGAAAGATTGTTTGAATAGTGCAATTAGAAAACATGTCAACAGAAAGTTTAATGGTGAGTTAGCCGGAGAGTTAGGTTTGTCTGGTAAACAAAAGATTTACGTAAAATTTAAAATTACTAAAACTGGTGGAACTCAAATTGTAAGAGTTGTAATTAGACCTTTTGCAAATAAACGTCTTGAAAAAGAAGCAAGAAGAGTTGTAAACTTACTTCCAAAAATGACTCCAGGAAAACAAAGAGGTAGAGCGGTAAATGTAACTTATATGTTGCCAATCGTATTTGATGTTCAATAAGAATTAGATAAAATTTATTTAAAATTTATAAAAGCCTTCGCATTTGCGAAGGCTTTCTTTTTGGTATACTTCTTGTATTATCAAAATTTTAACTTCTTAACTCTAATACGATGAACACTAAAACACACACCAATAAATTTCAAGAAAGTTCTTTGCTATTCTTTCAATTAGGACTTGTACTCGCCCTTTTTACAGTTTATGTTGCGTTAGAATATAAAACCGAGAATGTAACTAAAACACTACCCAAGTAAGATGGCAATGTTGGCGAATACAGGTATTATCAATATGATGTTATTAGGATTGAACAGAAAGAGATAGTTCAGAAAAAAACAGCAGTTCTAAATAAGGTTTCGCTAGAAAACATACAAGTGGTTATAAAGAAAACTACAAAAGAAGCAAAGTTGCCTTTTGAAAAATCTGATGAAAATACAAAACCTACAAGTATCGATTTTACTAAATTATCTAATGAAAAAGAAGATGAAGGTGTAGATAATGATTCTCATTTAATGATAAATGTTCAAGAAAAACCAATTTTTCCTGGTTGTGAAAAAGTAAAAGAATTGGAAAGAAAAAAGTGTTTTGAGAAAAAAATCACAAAGTTTGTGACTCGAAAATTTAATGCAGGTTTGGCTCCATCACTTGGACTTTCTTCTGGTAAAAAAAGAATCTTGATAGAATTTTTAATTACCAAAACAGGTGAAATTGAAATCACCAATGCTAGGGCTCCTCATGAAAGTCTTGAAAAAGAAGGAAAGAGAGTCGTTAATAAACTTCCAAAAATGATTCCAGGAAAACAAAATGGAAAAGAGGTGGATGTGAAATATATACTGCCAATATTGTTTGATGTCAATTGATTCTTTACAATTTTAATAAATCCCACTTTTTGTGGGATTTATTCTTTGATAATTTTTGTATTTTCGTAAGATAAAATTTGTTTTATGAATTTAGGAGACTATTTAGATTCTACATATTTAAAAACCGATGGGCAAGCCCAAATCTCTAACATAGAAACTAAGCGAAATGTTATTGCATTAATTGAGGAGGCAATCACTAATGATTTTAAATTGGTGATGATTCGACAAGAATATATTTCTGTTGCAAAACGCTTAATTGCAGATGCAAAATCAAATGTTTTAGTTGGTACAGTCATTGGTTTTCACGAAGGGACAAACGCTATTAATCAAAAGTTAGAAGAGGCTGAAAACGCAATCAAGTGCAATGTTGATGAATTAGATTTTGTTGTTAATTATAAAGCCTTTGTATCAGGAAAAACAGAATTGGTAGAAGAAGAAATCTACCTTGGAACTAAATTAGCGCTAGAAAACAATAAAATAATAAAATGGATTATCGAAATTGCAGCATTGACAAACGCTCAAATTGTATCGATAGCACAATTGATTAAAAGAGTAGTGGTTGATAATTTTGGCGTTGAAAATGCTCCCAAAGTATTTATAAAATCTTCAACAGGATTTTATAAAACTGAAGAAGGAAAGCCAAATGGAGCAACCTTTGAAGCAATGAAATTGATTGTTGAAAACGCAAATCCATTACAATCAAAAGCGGCTGGAGGAGTTAAAACATTTAGTGATGCCATCAAAATGATTGAGATTGGAGTAACTAGAATTGGAACGTCATCTGCTAGAAAAATAATTGATCGAAAATTAACAGAAGGATATTGATTATGAATGAATATTTCGCACACGAAACTGCCGTTATTGATAAAGGTTGTTCAATAGGAAATGGAACGAAAATTTGGCATTTTAGCCATATTATGCCAAATTGTATTATAGGAAAACAATGTAATATTGGTCAAAATGTTGTTGTTTCACCAGATGTTGTCTTGGGGGATAATGTAAAAGTGCAAAATAATGTATCTATATATACTGGTGTTATTTGTGAAGACGATGTTTTCTTAGGACCTTCAATGGTATTCACAAACATTATCAATCCAAGAAGTGCTATAAAAAGACGTGATGAATTTAAGAAAACAATAGTAAGAAAAGGCGCGAGTATTGGAGCAAATGCAACGATAGTTTGTGGAAATGAAATTGGGGAATTCGCATTTGTAGGTGCTGGTGCTGTTGTAACAAAAGAAGTGAAGCCCTATGCATTGGTCGTTGGAAACCCTTCAAAACAAATAGGTTGGGTAAGCGAATTTGGACATCGTTTAGAATTTAATGATCGTATAGCAGTTTGCTCAGAAAGTCAAGAAGAATATCAATTAGAACATAATATAGTCACAAAAATTGCCTGATACTAAGCAGATGAAAAAATATACAACTTCAATACTTTTAATCATATTTTCACTATTTATAAATGCTCAAGAGCAAAAATATCCTGTTTTTGAAGGTTGTGAAACAGTAGAAAATGAACTTTTGAAAGAGTGTTTTAATGCCAATGTTTCTAAAGCGGTTATTTCTGAAATTAAATTACCTGATTCAGTTAAAGCAGATAATTTCAAAGGTTTGATAAATGTTGTTTTTACAGTTGATAAAGAAGGTGAATTCGAAGTTTTATATGTCAATACTCCGTATGAAGAATTAAAAGAAGAAATCTCAAGAGTTTTTGAGAGTTTACCAAAAGCAGAACCAGCAAAATACAACAATCATGATATCGAAATGCAGTTTATTTTACCAATACCAATTCCTTTAAATACTGCTGTTGAATCGTTTTCATTAGAAAAGAAAGCCGTTGAAATTATAAAAAAAACGAATGATTTTTCTGTAACTCAAAAGAATGATGATTTAAAATTAATTCAACCTGATTCGTTACAATTATTAGAACATCACAGTCAATTAAATGTACCTTATACACATCAATCATACAGTAATCTTGATTATTATTACAGCAAAGCACAGAACTCTCATACTGCAGTGAAGCCTTATGTGTATAGTGAAGTTGAGAAATATGTTGATTTAGATGCTCAAAAATCTAGTCTCATGATGGATAAAAACACATGGCTAGGAAAGAAGTTTTTTAACGAACATATGCTACAAGTTCAAGGTGAAGGTTATTGGTTTACACTAGATCCAATTATTGATTTACAAGGAGGTAAAGCAGGAGATGTAAATACGTTTAATAATACACGAGGAATTCAAATTCAAGGTTCATTAGGTAAGAAATTAAGTTTCTCATCAACGATATATGAAAGCCAAGGAAGGTTTGCACAATATGTAAATGATTATGCAGAATCTCTCGCTCCTGCAGGTGGAAACCCTGCAATAATTCCAGGACGTGGAATTGCTAAAGAGTTTAAAAAAGAGGCCTATGATTATCCTGTTGCGGAAGGATATTTATCATATACACCCAATAAATTTTTGAATTTACAATTTGGACATAGTAAGAATTTTATTGGAGATGGATATCGTTCAATGTTATTATCACAAAATGCTTCTCCTTATCCTTTTTTTAAAGTAAACACGAGTTTTTGGAAAATAAAGTACACCAATCTATGGATGTGGTTGCGAGATGTTCGACCTGAAGTAACTGAAGATGGAGTTTTTAAGCAAAAGTTTATGGCTACTCATTACTTAAGTTGGAATGTGACTAGAAAATTGAATGTTGGATTATTTGAATCTGTTATTTGGGAAAATTCTAACGATCGAGGTTTTGATATAAATTATCTAAATCCTATTATATTTTATCGTGCTATAGAATTCTCTACAGGCTCTAAAGGAGGAAACGCTTTAGTCGGATTGACTGCTAAATATCGATTTAATGACAGGATATCTGTTTATTCTCAATTATTGATTGATGAGTTCACAACAGGGCAAATAGCCAAAGGAAATGGTTATTGGGGGAATAAAAGTGGTTTTCAGATTGGCGCAAAATTTCACGACGCATTCAATGTGGAAAATCTTTTTTTACAGGCTGAATATAACACTGCTAGACCTTATACATATTCTCATAAAGAGCCAGTTTTGAATTATGGACACAACAACCAATCAATGGCGCATCTTTGGGGTTCTAACTTTAATGAATTGGTTGGAATTGCAAATTACACCAAAGGTAGATGGTATGGAACGGCTAAAGTTGTTGCAGGTAAAAAAGGCTTTGATTTAGAAGGAGATACAACAAGTTATGGTGGAGATATTTACCAAGATTATGATGATCGTACCGATGATTTTGGTGTGAAAATTGGACAAGGAAATACAACGAATATTTTTGTGGGCGACTTACAAGTCGGTTATTTATTGAATCCTGCAACGAACTTGAAACTTTTTGGTGGCGTTACCTATCGAAATTTCAATCCAGAATCACTTTCTACAAAGTTTGAAAAAACAAATGTTACTTGGTTAAATATTGGTTTGCGTACCGATTTGTTTGACTGGAATTTTGATTTTTAATCTTTATCTAATAATTAAAATCATTTAGCACTTGACTTAGAAGGTTTTGAGAAACCTTGAAACCTCATTCTTTAACTCTTTCTATTTACAACACATACAATATAATTTA
>TARA_B110000090_G_scaffold209801_1_pt1 | contig 17288 bp, 12 predicted proteins | sample TARA_B110000090 | Tara Oceans TARA_B110000090 (sample SAMEA4397239) | marine metagenome | biome: Polar Biome; feature: [SRF] surface water layer (ENVO:00010504); material: water (ENVO:00002006), including particulate matter (ENVO:01000060) such as... | depth 5 m
AAACTTATTTATGGTGGATATGATATTAATTTATTTTGTTTATTAAATAAGGACGATACACAAGCATCAAATGATCTATATGCTTCGTAAATGGAACTATTTGACGGTAGTTTATTTTAATCCGTTCAAATTAGAGTGAAGTTTATAAAATTAGCTATTATGAATTTAGAGATTATTAAAACAACTAGAATGAAATTTACTTCTACTTTTTCTACTTTGTATTTGATACAAGTTTCTAAAGAAACATATTATAATATATCTTATCATGAAAAGAATTATTAAGTTTAATATTATTGCATTGATATTACTTGCTAGTAGCACTGCACTTAGTCAAGAATTATCACAATTTACACAATACATGTTTAATACAATCACTATAAACCCTGCTTATGCAGGAAGTAGAGAAACTTTAAGCCTTGTTGGACTTCATAGAAGTCAATGGGTTGGGATTGATGGTGCACCAAAAACACAAACATTTTCAATTCATTCTCCTATGAGAAATGAAAAAGTTGGTTTAGGATTATCATTTGTAAATGATAAATTAGGGTTTGAAAATTTCTCTTATTTGTATGCTGATTTTTCTTATACAATTCAAACAAGTAGACAAACTAAACTTGCTTTTGGTTTAAAAGGTGGATTCACATCTTATAGTATTGACCAAGAACTTAGGGATGCAGAACCTAATGATACAGCTATTTATGGTATTGATGATCGATGGAGTCCAAATATTGGTATGGGGTTATTTTTGCATACAAACCTTTGGTATATTGGTTTTTCAGCACCTAGAATTCTATATAATGACTCTAAAGGATCAGAAAATTTTGCTGCATTAGAAAAAATTAGCTATTATTTTACTGGAGGTGTTGTTATGGATATTAATACCGACATTAAATTTAAACCTTCTTTTTTAATAAAAGCCACAACTGGAGCACCGCTATCTTATGACTTTACAGCTAATTTCTTGTTTAATGAAAAGCTATGGTTAGGTGCTGCTTATAGAGTTAATGAATCTGTAGGTGCGTTTGCAGCAATTACAAATTTTCAAGTCTCTAAATCGTTAAAAATTGGCTATGGATATGAGCATTTAGTATCAGACAAGACCATTTCAAAAGGTACTCATGAAGTTTTCTTAATGTTTGAGGTGTTTAGAAATAAACGTATAGAATCTTCAAGATATTTCTAAAATAGCCGTTTATAAAACTAGTCAGTAAACACTTGATTACTTTACAACACTTATATTGATAGTTTCATTTATTTTTGACTATCCCTTATCAACAAGATAGCAAACGACACTAACCTTTTTTGTACCACTGGTACTTAAAACACTACCTATAACCTTATTCATTAGCAAAAGAAACTCTTAATGAAAACACACACATGATAAACTTACTTAATTATGAATTTAGGAGTGTTTGTAGATATACATTTTTTGTTTTATGCTTTATGAATAGAACATCTATAATTATCATAAAATAGCTTCTTTTAGGATTTAAAAATCGTTTAATCGTTAGGTGTAAGTGCTTTAAAAAAAAATTACATGTGTAATATGTTGCTTATGTTAAAAAATGTGTGTAGAATTGCGCACTAAAATATTTATCATAAAATGATTGAAGTAACTTTCAATATAAAGGAATGTTATGAATTCGAAACTTAACACCTAAAAATCCCATGTTCCCCACAAAAAAAAATTATTCCCTATTATTCTATTCTTAGTAGGAATTACTAATGTTGTTTCTCAAATTAATCTTAGATCAATTGAAAACTTTGCTCTATACACACCCACAGGAGCTATATCGAATGTCGGTGTTTCAAATTTCACTGGTGATATTGGCACAGGTGAAGGTGCCGTAACTGGTTTTGGAGCTCCTTCAATTTTAAATGGGAGTATTCAAATTTCAAATAGTATTACAACGCAAGCAGCCTCAGATTTAAATGATGTTTGTGTTCAAATAAACAATACCGTAACTACTGCGAATCATATTCCAATTTTCGGTAACGGAGAGACCCTCACTCCAGGAGTTTATTATCAAGGAGAATCAGCATCTATAGTAGGGACTCTTATCTTAGATGCTCAAGGAGTCTCAAATGCACAATTTATATTTAAAATAGGTGGTGCATTTTCAACCGATTCAAATGCGACAGTCGTTTTGATTAACTGCGCTTCACCAGCAAATATATTTTGGCTGTCTGGTGGTGCAATTTCTATGGCTGCTTCAACCACCATAAGTGGAAATTTAATTAGTAATCCTGGAGCAGTTAGTATGGCTACAGGTGGTGAATTAGTTGGGAGGATGCTTTCTACTACGGGTGCAATTGCTTTTGATCATACCGAAGCCATAAACCCTATTCCAATTGTAGGCACAATTACCCAACCAACATGCACAACATCAACAGGAAGTTTCCAGATTATAAACTATGATGCTACCGATATATATAACTTCACACCAACTGTGGTAAGTATTTCAGAAACAGGATTGGTAACCGCAAATCCAGATACATATACATTTACTGTCCCAAATTCTGGAGGTTGTATTGCTTCAGTGGTAATTAAACCACCAACCATAAATTATTGGACAGGAGAAATTAGTTCAGATTGGAATAATTCAGAAAACTGGACCTGTGGTATCCCTAGTGATTTAAATGATTTAATTAATATTATTCCAATAGTAACAACAACATACCCTATAATTGGAGCTGAACCGGACTCTAGTGGTCTTGCTGAAAATATTGAAATTCAAAGTGGCGCTTCATTAACCATAAATAATAACTGTTTACGTCTTACCAATATTTTAACATTAAACGGCAAAATTGACTTAGAAGGAGAATCACAATTACTACAAGATACCGGAAGTGTTTTTGATATAGCAAGTACTGGCTCAATAGAGATAGACCAGCAAGGAACAGGAAATAGTTTTAGATACAATTATTGGAGTTCACCTGTAAACTCAAGAGAAACTAAATTCACTATTGGAGAAGTTTTAAGAGACGGAACAGATCCAAATAATATTAAAAATATTGATTTTGGAACTCCTTATATTTATGCTGACGGAGGTGTAATTTCACCAATTAAACTCAGCACCTATTGGATGTACAAATTGGAAGATTCCGGTTTAGGTTATAGAGCATGGGCCCGTGTAAGCAATACAAGAGAAATAAACGTAGGACAAGGATATACCATGAAAGGTTCTAACGCCAATACTGCAGAACAAAATTATACGTTTGTTGGTAAACCAAATAACGGGATAATTGAATTAACAGTAGGTGCTTATAATCATCATTTGATTGGAAACCCATACCCTTCAGCTATAGATGCTAATAAATTTATTGATGACAATGCGTTATCTCCAGGTACGGCTTCAATAACTGGATCTATTTATTTTTGGGAACATTATAGTGGTGACAACCATGTTTTGGAGGATTATCAGGGAGGTTATGCAACCTATTCTAAAGCTGGAGGTGTTGTAGCTTCTTTAAACACAGTAAAAGGAGCGCCAAAACAATATATTCCTGTTGGTCAGGCATTTTTTGTCGTGGGTGATGCTGATGGCGGACAAATTCAATTTAACAATAGTCAGCGTATTTATGTAAAGGAATCTTCTGGAAATTCTATTTTCATGAGAACTAATAATTTAGAATCAAAAACTACAGAGAACCTAGAAGATGATCTCAGACCAAAAATTAGAATTGGTTTTGATGCACCTAAAATAAATCACCGTCAAGTTTTACTTACTTTTGATGAAAATACAACTGATGCTTTAGATTGGGGATATGATGCAAAAATGTATGACGTTTTTGATGACGATATGTATTGGGTCCTTAATGATGAAAAATATGTGATTCAAGCGACTAATGAGTTTGATTTTAATAAAGAAATTCCAATAGGAATTCAAACGAAAGAAGGTGGACTGGTAAGTATTAAAATTGATGAACTAGAAAATGTAGACGAAAATACTTCTATTTATATTAAAGATAATTTAATAGGTGAAACATATGATATTACAAACCAACATTTTGAAATAAATTTAGATCCAGGTGAGTATAAAAATAGATTTTCACTTGTATTTCAGCCTCGTCTAAAAACGATGGAAGAAACAAACTTATTTGATGGAATTCATATTTATATGAATAATTCAGTTTCAGAATTACAATTGAATAAAATTCTAGATACAGAAATACTGAATGTTAGTTTGTTTAACTATTTAGGACAACAGCTAAAAACATGGGATAATGACATAGATGAACAGTTTATTTCGTTTCCACTTCAAATAACATCAGGAGTTTATATTGTGAAAGTTGAGACTACAGATGGAAAAGTAAACAAGAAAATAATTGTTGACTAACTAATAGTTTACTAGTATTAAATAACTGATATATGTTTAAATTAAAAAGAGGCTTCAATTTTGAAGCCTCTTTTTAATTTAAACATATATCTACGGATAGCTATAAAAATAATATTCCCCTATACGTTCATTATATTTGAAATAGAGGGTTCTTTTCCTCATTTCAAAAAGAAATTAAAACTGTGTTGTTAGTTCCCGAATACAGGAATATTTTATATTTCGGTAATTTTAAATAACTACTATAGTCCTAATTAAAAACCTCTTTCCTAAAATTTTATAAAGTCGCTAAAAAATGTATTTCATACCCTAAGCCCCAAGCAATTATTATATGTTTATTTTAACTTCTCACAGAAATTTTCATGCGTTTCATCGAGTATGATGAACCATTCAGCGAATAACTCTAATAGTCTTTTTGTTACATTATACTTTTATAGTAAATTTTAAAAAAACACACACTTATTAATATGATTGAAGGCAATGTTTATTTTGATAACAATTGCCTTATAAATATCAACTAATTTAAGAAAACAAAGTTTTAAAATTATTTACTATGAGCAAAAAATTATTTTTCAGTTTAACAACTATTGCCCTATTATTAATATCAAATGTAAGTTTTAGTCAAACAGTTAATCTAGGCATACTTTCATCCTTTGAAAGTTTTACTGGCTCTGGAGCTGTTACAAATTCAGGAGGGACCATTAACGGTGATGTCGGTACATATAATGGAACTATAACTGGAGGGAATAGCGGTGACACATATAATGCTGATGCTGTAACTGACCAGGCTAGAAAAGATTTATTAAGGTTGTATATTCACCTTAACGATCTATTTGTTGACTTTCCAGATACTCATTCTGCCGCATTTGGAGGAGGCGAAACGCTTGCTCCTGGTGTATATTCAATAGCAGCCGCTGGATCTGTAGGAACAATACTTAATCTTGATGGACAAGGAGACCCTAATGCTTTTTTTGTAATTAAATTTGGGGGAGCATTTACAGCTGGAGCAGGTGCAACAATAAATTTAATTAATGGAGCACGATCTTGTAATGTTTTTTATGTAGCTAACGGAGCAATATCTATTGCGGCAGGTGCTAATATAAAAGGAACTTTATTTTCAAAGGGAGGAGCTGTTGGACTTGGAGCTAATTCTGATATTGAAGGTAGAATGCTTACAACGGCTGGAGCAATAACTCTTGGTGTTGGTGCAAGTGCAACTCTTCCATCTTGTACTAGTTCGATTCCTGTATTTTGTGAAGCGGCCTGTAACCCTGCTGCTGCTGTTGATGTTTTAGGAGTTCTTTCAAACTTTGCACTTTTTACAAGTTCTGGGAGTGTTACAAACACTAGTATATCTGGGATTAATGGTACAATTGGTACAAATGCAGGAAGTGTAAGTGGTTATACTACTGGAATTCACATCGGGACTGAGGAAGTTGTAAATGCTCTTACTGCAACAGCAGCAGTAGATTTAGACAATGCTTATATTGCACTTATGGCTCTAACTGTTACAGGAACGCATGTGGCAGCTTTTGGAGCGGGAGAAACACTTTTTCCTGGAGTTTATGATATGGCGGCGGGATCTTTAGCAGGGACGATTATTCTTGATGCGGCGGGAGATCCAGACGCAATATTTGTTATGAGGTTTGCTGGTGCATTTAATGTAGCTGCAGGAACAAAAATGATTTTAACTAATGGTGTTAGGCGTTGTAATATTTTTTGGGTTGGCGGAGCAGGTGTTGCCACTGGCGCCGTTAATATAGGAGCTAGCGCTATTGTAAAAGGAACCTTTATTTCTCATGGTGGAGCATGTAACTCAGGAGTAAATGTATTTCTTGCAGGTCGACAACTTTCTACACTTGGAGCCGTTAATACTAATGGAGGTATACTTTATAATAATCCAGAATGTGTTACTTCAACGTCTTTGGTTGACACAGATGGAGATGGTATTCCAGACGCTACAGATACCGATGATGATGGTGATGGAGTAAATGATTCCGATGAAGAATTAATCGGAACAAACTCATTATTAATAGATACAGATGGTGATGGAACAAATGATGGTGCAGAAGATTTTGATAATGATGGTATTGATAATGCAACAGAATCAGATGCAACGTTAGCAACTACAACCGATATTGCCCCAGCAGATGGAAATCCAGATATTATATTTAACTCTGTTTTAGGTGTTGATGATTTCAATATCAAAAAAATTGTCATACGACCAAACCCATTTAATGAAAGAATTTCAATTCATTTACCCATGACTTTTGATAACGATTCTTTTGTAATTAAATTATTCGATTTGAATGGAAGAGTAATTTTTAATTACAAATCTCAAAGTATTAATGGTTTGATAAATATTGAGAATTTAAACAATCTAAGACAGGGTCCATATATTATTAAGATTATAAACAATAGAGATGGTGAAAATAGTATCTTAAAGTTGATTAAATACTAAAACTAAAGAATTTAATAATTAGATTCTTTTTGCTAAATGTCAATTTATTCAAGGCTTCTAAATTAATCAAAATTTGTATTTTAAAATATAGTCTGTTAATATATATTCACAGCTTATTAATTTTAAATTTCAATAAATATTAATCATTTATCAATAATTTTTTATTAAAACGTATATTTATTACTGAATATCAAATATATTTTATATACAAACTAAGCGTAAACTCCTCCCCTTTGTTAATAAAAAGTATCCATTTACATAGTTTTTACAAAAAAAAAAAAAAAAATCATTAAAATTTACATTTGTTGTTCTAATTTTAATTTTTATTCCTCACAAAATCACCCCACATATAACAACACCAAGTGCAAGTTAAAAAAACACCCTACAAACAAATATTAAAACGATACTATTATGAAAAAAATTACATTCTTTTCAATAACAACAATTTTTCTACTGTTGTTTTCAACTAAAAGTTTTAGCCAAACTGCTAATCTAGGGGTACTTACCTCTTTTGAAGCTTTTACGGCAATTGGAGATGTCACCAATTCAGGCGGAACCGTTACAGGTGATGTTGGTACAAATTTAGGAGATAATGTAGGGTTTGGCATTCCTTATACTTATGCGAACACCGCATACAGTAATAATACTGTAACTGAACAGGTTCGGTTCGATTTATTTAGATTGTATATTCATCTTAACAATCTTCCTGTTAACTTTCCCAATCCTCTAAATTCCACATCCATTCCTCATCCTGCTTCTTTTGGAGGTGGCGAAACGCTAATTCCTGGAGTTTACACTATAGCTAGCGCAGCAACTATCGCAGGAGCGCTTACGCTTGATGGACAAGGAGATTCTGACGCTTTCTTTGTAATAAAAATGAACGGAGCAATGACAGTATCGGCCGGTTCTACGATGACATTAACTGGTGGAGCACAATCCTGTAATGTTTTTTGGATAGCTGCAGACGCAATTCCCGTTGAATCAAACGCTATTGTAATAGGAACTTTATTAGCAAAGACAGGCGCTGTTGGTTTGGGTGCAGGTACTACTCTTGATGGAAGAATGTTTAGCATGGGTGGAGCAATAAATATAGGAACTGGTTCTATCGCAACTCCACCTCCTGGTACAATCACCATTCCTATATTTTGTGAGACAGACTGTAGCCCTACTCCTGCTCTTGATATTTTAGGAAGTCTTTCAGACTTTGCGCTTTTTACTAGCGCAGGTATTGTGACAAATATAGGTTTATCTGGAGTTAATGGGCTAGTTGGTACAAATGCGGGAGGTATAGTTGGCTATACAAATGGACCTCATGTCGGAACTGAGGAAATTGGAAATGCGCTTACGGCGCAAGCCGCATTAGATTTAGATAACGCTTATGTTTCGCTTATGGAAATGACAGCCACAGGAACACACCCGTTAGCTTATTATAATGAAACAGTTACTCCTGGCGTTTATGATATTGCTGGAGCTGGGTCTTTAAACGGAATTATTGTACTTGATGCGTTAGCAGATCCCGATGCAATATTCGTTTTTAGGTTTACTGGGGCATTTAATATAACTGAATTATCAAAAATGGTTTTAACTAATGGTGCTAAACGCTGTAATGTTTTTTGGCTTGGAGGCGCTGGAGTTACTTCTGGAGCAATTAATATCGGGGCTTTTTCTCAAGTAGTAGGGAATTTTATTGCCCATGGCGGAGCCTCTAATTCTGCAACAGGTGTATTTTTGGCAGGTCGCCAATTTTCTACAACAGGAGCAGTTAATACTGATACTGCTATAATTTTCACTAATCCAGAATGTATTACTTCAACAGTTTTGGATCCGAATCCATCAGCTTTGGCATTAGTGAAAACTGCCAGTATAGGTGGATCTGGAGAAGGAGTTACAGGGGAAGTAATTACCTATACATTTACGGTAACCAATACAGGACCAGAGGCTTTGACTAATATCACTGTAACAGATACAATGGCAGGATTGACAATCACTGGAGGTCCAATTACTTCTTTAGAAACAGGTGTTTCTAACTCTGATATCACAGCAACCTACATGATTACTGCAGCCGATGTCAATGCAGGTAATGTAACCAACACGGCTACGGCTACCGATTCAAATGGTGTAACCGATATCTCGGGTACAGCAAATGATAATGACTATTCTACGGTAACAAACACAAACAGTGTTTTAAATGTTGAAGATTTCAACATCAAAAATGCTGTAATTCAACCAAATCCATTTAATGATAGAATTTCAATTCAATTGCCTACGGTTTTTGATAACGATTCTTTTGAAATCAAATTATTTGATTTGAACGGAAGAGTGATTTTAAATTACAAATCTCAAAATGTTAATAATGGGTTGATAAATATTGAAAATTTAAATAACCTAAAGCAAGGCGTATATCTTATTAAAATTACTAATAATAGTGATGGCGAAAGTAATGCCCTAAAATTGATTAAATACTAGAATTTATAAACATAGTTTTTCAAAAGCCACCATTAAGGTGGCTTTTGAATTTTCTTTATTTACTATTGTAATATATACAAGTATAATATATTTCTTTTATTATTTTACACATATTACTCATCATACTATTTGTTAAATAGTCCCTCATGAACCTCACATATTAGGTTTTCACTCCATACTAGGTGGATAAATGAGGCTTTACTCCTACTTGATAAAGTTGTGTTTGTGATTGTTCCGAAGTTTTATATTATATGAAATATTACATCATAATTACGTTTTATACTACTCTTTAGTTATAATTAGACATTATGTATAATCACCTCTTAAAAAAGGCTTAAAAGAAAAAAATAATAACGTTCATTTAGTAGTATATTTGTCTTATAATTATTATGAACATTATGCTAAACAGTCATCTCGATAATTTATATGCCTTTTAAAAAATTACATTCCGATATAAAAGAGAAGTTAGAATCTCTAGAAATAACGACACCTACTCCTTTTCAGAGCATTAGTATTCCTTTAATAAAAAGTGGTGCCAATATCTTTTGTAAGGCCTCAAAAGATAGTGGAAAAACAACCACGCTTATACTTACTACCTTACAGAAATTAAAATGTGAGGCAGTTGGAAATGCGCCAAGGGCTATAGTTCTAGCAGAAAATAATGAAAGAGCATTGGAATTATATGATGCTTTTTTTAAATTTACTCGGTATAGTGACATGCGAGTTTATTTTGGTGATGAAAAGTTTCATATTGATGTGCTAAAATCAGAAATATTTGAAGGTGTAGATATTCTTATTTCCACACCTAAGACAATAAACAAGCTGTTATTATTGAATGGTGTAAATACTACTCAATTAAAAATATTTAGTATCGATGATGCTGAGTTTTTAACTCAAAAAACTTTATATTCTGCTCTTATGACAATTATCCAAAGTATTCATAAATGCCAGTTTGTACTATACTCAGAAAAAATGCACCCAATTCTAAAACGCTTTGAAGCATCTTTTATAAATCGCTTTAGAATAGCCTCCGTTTAAGGATCTCATTACATTGGTTTAGTAGCTGTAATTTCATATAGTTATGATTCCCTAACAAAAAGCAAAGACATGATTATATCTAAACTACATTATATATCTCAAGGTAGTTCTCCAAAAATACATCTGGAAAACATACAGAAAGCGTGTTCATCTGGTGCTGAATTAGTACAATTATGCTTAAAAAGTATTTCAGAAAAAGAATGTTTAACATTCGCTGAAGAAGCAAGAGAAATCACGGCTCATTTTCAAACCAGATTGATTATAAACGGTTATTACAAAATTGCAAAAGAGGTAAAAGCAGATGGTGTACATTTAGGGAAAACAGATACCTGCACATCTATCGCTAGAGAGTACTTACACACTTGGCAAATTATTGGCGGAACAGCAAACACCTTACTAGATTGCGAAACATTAATTAGCAAAGAAGTTGATTATATAACATTAAGCCCTTTTAGATTTACAGCATCTAAAGACAATTTACCTCCTGTTTTAGGCTTAAACGGTTATACTGTAATTGTTGAAGCCTTAAAAACCAAAACACCAATTATTGCTGCTGGAGGCATCACTACAGAAGATGTTACAGACATATTAAAAACCGGTATTTCTGGAATTGCAGTATCTGGAGAAATTACTCGCGATTTTAATATTATAAGAATATTTGACAAATTGCTAAACGCATCATCAACAGAAGAGAAACGCCATACATTTAAATAGAATCCGAATATTATTTTAGAGTCTTTTTAGACTCCTCATGTTTAAGTTTTGTAGTATTTGATTGTGTCAAGTAGTTTGCAAATATTTTATCGACTAACTCTTCTTTTGTTAAATGATGAAAAATCGTTTTTATCTTCGCTTTATAATCTTCTGAGACATCACGATTAGGTTTGGTCTTAAATATTTTTCTAGCCCATAGTAAACCATTATTTACTTCAATGCTTTGAGCATCAGCTTTTATAAATTTCTTAAAAGTAATCCCTAATTCATTTTCAAAATTGGCAATATCTTTCACTTCTTCTTTTTGCAAAATAGTTAACGAAAGTCCTTTCGCACCTGCTCTAGCCGTTCGTCCACTTCTATGCACATAGGTGTCAAAGGTATCTGGCAAATGATAATTTACAACGTATGAAATTTCTTTTACATCAATACCTCGAGCCGCTAGATCAGTAGCCACTAAAATATCAATATAACCTTCTCTAAATTGCCCCATAATACGGTCTCGAATCCCTTGAGACAAACTACCATGTATAGCGCCAGAAGAAAATTTATTTATCGCTAAATTTTTAGCTAATTTATTAACAGCAGCTTTGGTTTTACAAAAAATAATACCGCGTTCTCCTTCTTTAGAATTTAAAAAATGAAGTAATACTTCTAGTTTTTCTATAGGCTCTACAACCACATATTGGTGATCAATACCTTGATGACCCAAAGTTGCCATGTCTGACTCTATATGGACCACATACTTTGACATGTAATTTTGAACCAATTGCTTTATGGGTCCAGACATAGTAGCAGTAAATAATAACGTTCTTCTAGATTTTGGAATGTCTTTAATAAGTGAGTCTACCTCTTCTTTTAAGGCACTTACCATTTCATCCGCTTCATCTAATACTAAATACTTTAAGTTTTTAATATCAATTGCATCACGTTTAATTAAATCAACCAAACGACCAGGAGTTGCAACAATCAGGTGCGTTGTGGTTTTCAAACATTCAATTTGAGGTTTAATGGGAATACCACCACATAATAATTCGATTACTAGTTTTGGACTATTAGTAGCAAAGGATACTAGATTCGCATGAATCTGCTGTGCTAACTCTCTTGTAGGTGCTAATATAAGCGTCTGGATATTGGTGTCTTCTAGATCAATCAATTGCAGCAAAGGCAATCCAAAAGCAGCAGTTTTTCCTGTTCCTGTTTTTGCAACAACAACAACATCCTCTTTTTGATTTAGAACAATAGGAATTACCTTTTCTTGTATTTCTGTTGGAACAGAAATTTGTAAATCTACTAAACTCTGTTGTATTTGTTCGTTAATCCCTAAATCCGAAAACTGTATTGACATAAAAAAAATTTTTGCAAAGATAACTACACTTTTTTTAATAATTCCACCTATTTGACTTCTTATTCTTCTTAAATAAAATAAAACGCATAAAAAAAGCCCATCATTTCTGATGGGCTTTTAAAGTTTTAAAGTATATGTTTTAGATAACTTTTACGTTAACTGCATTCAAACCTTTGTTACCTTCTTCAAGATCAAACTCAACGTTATCACCTTCATTAATTTCGTCTACCAATCCTGTAACGTGTACAAAATGATCTTTGTCTACTCCTTCTTCAGTTATGAATCCAAATCCTTTAGATACATTGAAAAATTTTACTGTTCCTTTACTCATTGTAATGTAATTTAATTTATAATATTTTATTGATTTGCAAATATAAACTTATTTTTGAATATACAATACATTAATTGATTTTTTATAAAATACTCACTTCCAGCTCTTTTCAATTTTAAGTGCTAATTTAAACCTGTTTTATAATCCAACTTACAAAAGAAAGCATAAAAAAAGACCTTTAAAATATTTTACGAAACCGCTAATGTGCTTTTTTGTGACAATTTTGCTTTAATAGCACAAGCCGTTTTAGTAATCGCCAATCCACCTTTACCTGTACATTTATTACACGAAGGCATTTCTAGACTTACAGTTGATACCGTCTCAATAACCTCATTTAAAGGAATCAATGCATTATATCCAGCACAAGACATCGTTGCTGATGATAGTGCATTCACTGCTGCACTTACATTTTTACCTAAGCATGGTGCCTCCACACGATCTGCTATTGGATCGCAAATCAATCCAATCATATTCTGAATTGCCATAGAAGCCGCATCAATTGCTTGTCTCGCTGTACCACCAAATAATTGAACGATTCCTGCTGCTGCCATTCCTGCTGATGCACCACATTCTACTTGACAACCATGTTCCTCAGCAGAGAAACCAGGACCTTGTGCAAAATAAACTCCAACAACTCCTGCGGCAAAATAGGCTTGAATCAATTCATCATGAGAAGCGTCTATATCATCCGCAACGGCTCTTAAAACACCACCTACAACTCCACAAGAACCTGCTGTTGGGTTTGCTACAACTACTTCCATCGCGCTTTTAGATTCCATAATAGCAGATACATTTGCTATGATTTTATTTACAATAGAGTTTTCTAAAATTTTCTTTTTCTTTTGAGCGGTCTCGATTAAATGCGATTGACGAGGTAAAATACGATCTTCATAATAAGTCCCTTTTAAACCAACTTTGATGCTGTTTTCTATAATTCCAACAACGTATTTCATTTTATCAATTACGTCTTGATCTTCTAATCCACTCTGATTTTTTTCATATAATAAACCTAAAGCGCCTAAATCAAGATCTTCCTTTTCTGCATATTCTATAAGAGAAGCAACTGTTGTAAAAGGCAATTCAGATTCATTTCCTGATATAATTGGTAATACTGGTTTTATAATAATAAATTCATCAAATGATAGTGTCTGTTTTGAAGTATTAATGTCTTCTATTGAAACTTTTTTTGAAAATTTAATATGTATCAATCGCTTATCAGCATTAAAAGACTCTGAAATATATTTATTTCCAGCAAATAATAAAGCAACGTCTTCTAGTGCAATGTCCTTAGAAACACCTTTTAAAAGCAACTCATAATAACCTCCATCAATACTTACTTTAAATCCGTCTATATCCTGAATTTCAAAAGAGCCTCCACCAATTGATATTGCTGTGACTTGTACTTTTCTTCCATGAATCCCTTCTAATGCTACCCTAAATGTGTTTACGTGTGTGGTTTTATAGGAGTTTATTTCATAAAGGATTGAGACCCCTTTTTCTTTGGCTATTTGTTCTGTATTCTTTATTTGATCATCAGACATTTCTATTCCTAATAATCCACCTTCAATACCTATAGTCGTTCCTTGCTCTCTATAGTTTGGAGCCCAAGCACCATCTTTATCAAAATCAATAATTGCTTTTTTAAGCGGTTCATTTAATATATCTATACATATCTTTGCTGCACGCCATGAAGCAGCAGTATGTGAACTAGATGGACCTCTCATTACGGGTCCAATTACATCATTAAAAATTCCGGGTCTGTTTTTCATAGTGCTACTTTATTATAATAATCACTAGCAATTTAAGGATAACAATAATTATAAAAAAAGGTTTGTATAAAAAATTGCTTTATAAACTAAAATTTAAGTACCTGTATTGCTGTGGCTTCTGTTATTTTATTTACTTTTAGTAGCTAATAAAAAAACATATGAAACGTATTCTATTTATCCCTTTGGTATTATTAATAACATGTTCTTCATGGTCACAGGAAACATTGACATTAGAAGATATTTTTAAAAATAGAACCTATAGTTCAAAAGGATATGGTCCAGTTAGATGGATGAAAGATAACAAAGGGTATTCAACTCTTGAGAGAAATAAGGAAGTTGGAGGAAAAGACATCATAAGATATGAGGCAAAATCTGGAGTACGATCTATATTAGTCGCTGCCAACAAATTAATACCAACTGGAGAAACAAAACCATTGTATATTAAAAATTATGAATGGTCGATAGACAATTCAAAACTACTAATTTTTACCAATACACGAAAAGTATGGAGATATCATACAAGAGGAGATTATTGGGTATTAGACATGGCTTCTGGGACGTTGACTCAAGTAGGAAAATCTGTTGAACGTACTACGATGATGTTTGCCAAATTCTCCCCAGACGCTTCTAAAGTTGGCTATGTGAGTAAGAATAATATTTATGTAGAAAATGTACAGTCAGGCAAAGTAACGCAAATTACAACTGATGGTAATGATGCTATTATTAATGGAACTTTTGATTGGGTGTATGAAGAAGAATTGTCTTGTAGAGATGGTTTTAGGTGGAGCCCTGACGGTGAACAAATTGCATATTGGCAATCAAATACAAAAAATATAGGTACGTTCTATATGATAAACAATGTGGATTCTTTGTATTCTAAACCGATACCACTTCCCTACCCAAAAGTGGGCACTAAAAATTCTGATGTGAAAGTTGGTGTTGTTAGTTCAAATGGAGGAAAAACAAATTGGTTTGAAATTCCAGGAGATCCTACAAACAACTATTTGGCGAGAATGGATTTTATTCCAAATTCTAAAGAAGTGATGATTCAGCAGTTAAATAGAAAACAAAATGCGAATACCGTTTGGATAGGAAATACGCATACAATGGGACTTCATACTATTTTTACTGACAAAGATGATGCTTGGTTGGATATCCATGATAATATTATGTGGCTAGAAGAGGAGAAATATTTTACGTGGACTAGCGAAAAAGATGGTTGGTTACACTTGTATAAAGTATCACGAGATGGAAAAGAATTCAGCACCATTACAAAAGGAAATATAGATGTCGTTAAAATTAATTGTATTGATCCAAAAGGAGGTTATGTCTATTATATTGCTTCACCTGAGAATTTCACCCAACGCTATCTTTACAGAAGTAAAATAGATGGAAGTACTGCTCCGGAGAGAGTAAGTCCACAAGAACAAGCTGGACAACATGCCTATCAGATTTCTGCTGATGCAGCATATGCGATTCATACATTTCAAAACTCAAGAACACCTAAAAAAATAGCGCTGATAAATCTTCAAGACCACACGCCTATTAGAGGTTTGGAAGACAATAAAGAATTATTGAACAAAGTGGATGCTTTGGGATTATCTCCAAAGGAATTTATTAAAATAGATATTGGAGAAGTTGTTTTTGATGCTTGGATGATAAAACCTTCTAATTTTAATTTAGAAAAAAAATATCCTATTCTCTTTTTTATATATGGCGAACCAGCCATGACTACAGTACAAGATGCTTGGCAAGGTGAAGATTTATGGCATCAATATTTGGCACAACAAGGCTATATAATTGTTAATATTGATAATAGAGGAACGCCTGTACCAAGAGGAAGAGATTGGAGAAAATCCATTTATGGACAAATAGGAATTTTAGCAGCGCATGATCAGGCAGCAGCGGCTAAACAATTATTCAAAGATTACCCTTTTATTGATACCGATAAAGTTGGTATGTGGGGCTGGAGCGGAGGCGGTCAAATGACTATGAATTGTATGTTTAGATATCCAGAGATTTATCATTCTGGATTGGCAGTATCATTTGTATCAGATCAAAGACTCTACGATAATATTTATCAAGAACGATACATGGGTTTATTAGAAGATAACGAAGCTAATTACATCGCAGGATCACCGATAAGCCATGCTAAAAACTTAGAAGGAAATCTTATGATTATGCATGGTACAGCAGATGACAACGTACACTATCAGAGTTTTGAACGATTGACGAATGAACTCATAAAACATAACAAAATGTTTGAGATGATGTCGTATCCAATGCGATCACATCGTATCAATGAACGTGAGAATACTACGTTACATCTTAGAAGAACAATGGCTAAATATTGGGAGCGTGTTTTTAAGTAATACCATAGAACTTTAAAAAATGACCATAAAAAAAGCCCATCATTTCTGATGGGCTTTTAAATAACTTAAAGTATATATCTTAGATTACTTTTACGTTTACCGCATTTAAACCTTTGTTACCTTCTTGTAATTCAAATTCTACTTTGTCACCTTCATTAATCTCATCGATTAATCCTGAAATGTGTACGAAGTGATCTTTCTCAACTCCTTCTTCTGTAATAAAACCGAATCCTTTAGATTGGTTGAAAAATTTTACTGTTCCTTGACTCATTGTACTATATTTTAATTATTAAGCTGCAAATATACTATTGAATTTTTAATAAATAGCATATAAATTCATTTATTTTTAATTTATTATAATATACCCGCTCTCAACCCTTTTCAATTTTTAGTGTTAATTTCAAAGTATTTTAGAATACTTTTTAAATCTAATTGAAAAATTACGCCAATTA
>TARA_B110000090_G_scaffold97116_1_pt1 | contig 17255 bp, 14 predicted proteins | sample TARA_B110000090 | Tara Oceans TARA_B110000090 (sample SAMEA4397239) | marine metagenome | biome: Polar Biome; feature: [SRF] surface water layer (ENVO:00010504); material: water (ENVO:00002006), including particulate matter (ENVO:01000060) such as... | depth 5 m
CGGCCGCCGGTACCAAATTGATGTCTATTACCAATCATAGATGTCCTTAAAGCCCCTAACCATGGGGCTTTTTTTTGCCTGGCATATAATTACTGTGCAGCACTGTCTATTGATGTCCCCCCATACTAAGGGGTATATTCAGGGGTATATATTGAGAGATACCCCCATGGCGCTAAATATACCCCAAATTAAGAATGCAAAAATCTTAGATAAACAGTACAAGCTTGCTGATGCTGGTGGTCTGTATTTGCTTATCCATCCCAACGGCTCTAAGTACTGGCGGCTTAAGTACCGCTACCTTGGTAAAGAAAAAGTTATGGCGTTTGGGGTCTACCCAATAGTGTCGTTAAAGGACGCTAGGCTAAAACGTGATGAAGCTAAAAAGATCCTAAGTAACAGTGGCGACCCAATTCAGATAAAAAAATCCAACCAGCGTGCCAAAATGCTCAATGCTGAAAATTCGTTTAATAGCATTGCGCTTGAGTGGTGGAATAATGCACGAGAGGGTTGGAAAGAAGAACATGCGTACAACGTGTGGCGGACACTTGAAGCTGATGCCTTGCCTTACTTTGGTGATAGGCCTATTAAAGAAATAAGCCCTGGTGAATTACTAGAGGTTGTCAGGCGTGTTGAGGCTAGAGGTGCTTTGGACGTAGCTAGCCGCATTTTACAGCGATGTGGAGCCGTATTCCGCTTCGCCATACAAACAGATCGGCTTAGGTATAACCCTGCTACAGAGCTGGCTGGAGTCCTTAAAACAAGGAAGGTTAAGAGTCGGCCTTCAATGACTCGGGAAGAGTTGCCTAACTTTCTAAAAAGCATCGATAATTACAGTGGCGAAATGGTCACTATTCTTGCGCTACGCCTTACAGTGCTAACGTTTGTTCGGCCGGCTGAAATACGCTTTTCTCGTTGGGAAGAATTTGATCTAGAAGATAAGTTATGGCGCATTCCTGCCGAACGCATGAAGATGACTTCTGACCACATAGTGCCATTGCCAAAGCAAACCTTAGATTTGCTAGAACGCCTACGCCCAATCACCGGCCACTATGATTTGTTATTTCCAGGTTTTAGGGGCAGGGATCGACCAATATCAGAAAACACCATGAACCAAGCTTTAAACCGTATGGGCTACAAGGGCGAAGCTACACCCCACGGGTTTAGAAATACAGCCAACTCGATACTGATTGAGAAGTTCAACATTGAGGCGGTAGATAAGCAGTTAGGCCACCAACAACGTAACAAGGTTCGCGCAGTGTACAGCCGCCACGCTGAGTATTTAGAAGATCGAGTTAAGATTATGGATTGGTGGGGTAATTACATTGAGCAGCTGGAAACAGGTTCTAACGTGGCGGCCCTTAACTTTGGTGCTGGTGGTAAATAATAGATTCTAAGTTTTACTGTGCCTAGGCTCATTACCGAAAAGGTGGCATACCTACCCGCTCTGGCACGGTAAGTTTTTTGTAGGTCGCAGAGGTGCGTTATGGGTAACAAGGCAATTAGTCATGTTGCGGATGTGCCGGCTTGGTTTGATTTAAGTAATTATTCCGCCGCCGAAACATTTAGTGCTGTGGAATGGGCTACTCAGCTGGGTCTTAGGAGTCACATTATGTGGTTATTAGGCCGCAATAATAAAACATACATTGGCGATATTTTATCTCAATTTGACGGAATTAAAGAAAATCCAACGACCTATATTCGCCCGCGTGAATTACTAAGTAGGGACGGTGATATTCAGCATGCGTCTACTATTGTACAGCCAATGACATGCGGTTTAGCCCGCGCTTTTGGTTCTGATATAAATACCACGCTGGGGTTGGGTGATATGGATGGCTTAGGGTTGGTAGACAGGCATTCAGTTAGTAGATTTTACAAAGATCATGATTTGGAAATCGACAGCTTGACGCCGTTAGTTATTGATCTTAATTGCTCTGACGTAGATATTAAAAACGATTTCTGCAGCTATTTGAAGCACCTAAGAGAGTTCACTGGGAATGAAAGTAAGAAGACTCACATTACAAAAAGTGACTTGGATAAGCTTCATCGTTATAGGCTTTTGCCCTATATAGATCTATTAATATGGTCGGCAATTGAGAAGCGAAGAATATATTCCCATGTGCTAATAGATGCTCTGTACAGTGACAACACCTCTATTAATACAAGAGGTGAGCCGTTCATCGCTGAGACGTTAAAACCCTTCTACAAAAAGGTAAATGGATCATTTATTAGAGCGCTGCGAAGCTATAAACACTATGATTAGTCTTAGATATATTGAAAAATAATTCATTTAAATCTCAATCAAATCCATTGAATATATTTACTTTTTTTCCTCTATTCTAATAAACGCATCAACACCTCATATTTAGCCGTGTTAACTACTGTCCTATGGAGACAAAGCATGGCTACCAACATTAATTCAAAGCAAAACGGCAATACCTCATCACCGGCAACGGCTCGAATAATTCGCTGGCCCAAGGTTCACGATAAAGTCGATTTATGCCGCTCACACGTTCACCAGTTAGTCAGTAAAGGTGCGTTCCCCGCTCCGATTAAATTAACGCCAAATGGACGAGCGAGCGGATGGGTTGAGTCTGAGGTCGACACATGGGTTGAGCAGCGCATTGCTGCCTCACGCCCGAACAGACCAGAAGCGGTTTAGGGGTTGAGATATGAAGCAATTACTTAAAAATCTAACCATTGAGTACGATGTAATCACCTACCAAATTAACCAGCACGTTATTAAGTCTGGCGTCATACACAAACAGTGTCTTGTATGGGACATCCCCACATGGGAGCAAGCCCGTTTAATACACGCTAAGCTTAACATCAAGTCCGCTAACATATACCAAAGGGTCAACCATTATGGCAGCGACCAAGAGGCCCAAGAACGCCGTATAAGCTCTTTAGCAGATACAGGGATGATGACCAGTATTGATCTAGCGCAACCTGCAAGCAAAGAATCTGGCGGGGTGGCGCTATGAACGCTTTGGATGTGTTGGATCGTCTAGAACAAGTCACAGGTGGAAAAGGAAAATGGATGGCTCGCTGTCCAGCCCACCAAGACCATTCCCCCAGCCTAGCCGTTAATGAGGCCGAAGATAGGGTCTTAATTCATTGCTTTGCTGGCTGCGAGACTACCGACGTAACTGCAGCCATAGGACTGAATGTAGCTGACCTATTTTATAAGAAGTTAGCGGATAGTGATCTAACCGAGGGAAAGCGTAGGCGATACGAAAAAGTTCTCAAAGATGAACTCTTTCAAGTTGCCGTAATCAACTCAGCAGAAAAAAATGAGCGGCCACTGACGACCACTGAACGTGAAAGGCGGGTACTTGGGCAGCAACGCATAAGCAAGATTGAGAGTGTATTAAATGAATAATCTAGCTTCAAAAATCAATACGACCTTGGCCGAAGTGGACGCATTACCAATTAAGCCACCAAAGGTACAACTTCAATATGGCTCAACCGGTTATGACAAAGAACAGTCTTTTGTAATCAAGGGGCTTATACCTGAGTGTTCATTTGCCAGTATTTATGGGCCAAGCGGGAGCTTTAAGAGCTTTCTAGCACTAGATTGGGCCTGCCATATTGCTACTGGCAAAGATTGGGATGGGCATAAGGTCAAGCAAGGGGCTGTGCTTTATGTTGCTGGCGAGGGTGGCTTTGGTGTAACACAGCGTATTAGGGCTTGGGAGCTGCATCATCAGGTTGCCAATCTTGATAATTTAGCTCGTTTACCTGTGCCCATATTTCCTGCCGACAGTAACCAAGTAAAGACAGTTCTTGAGTATTGCCAAGAGATCAAAGCTGATACAGGCCATGCAGTTAAGTTAGTCATTCTTGATACGCTTGCTCGATGTTATGGGGGAAATGATGAAAACTCATCAAGAGATATGGGCGCATTCATTCAGGGCTGCGACACCATTAAGCAGCTTACTGGGGCCACTGTATTGGTTGTGCACCACTCAGGCAAAAACGTTGATAGCGGAGGGCGTGGGTCAAGCTCCCTGCCTGCAGCACTAGATGTTGAATATCGGGTCAGCCGTGATGGTGAGGGCGAACAAGCGCTAGTGCTGACATGTTCCAAGATGAAAGATGCCGAGCAGCCAGACACCAGGGCCTATGACTTAATCAGCGTCCACATTCGCACAGATTCCGATGGCGATGATGTTAATTCATTGTGCGTCATACCTGTAGGTAGGCAGCCCAGTGACGACTATGAAGCACTACCCAAGGCCAGCCGTATGAGCGGCAACCATGAAGCGCTTTGGCAGGCTGTGCGAAGTCGTACACAAGCTGGAGACCCTACGACAAGAGCCATTATAATTGACGATCTAAAGGCGCAAGGATTAGCTGTGAAGCACTTTAGCAAATGGCTTTCTAAGTTAGTGGACGGTGGCCAGCTTCGCATTGAAAACGACATTATTTTAATGAATAAATAAAGTGGGGAGTAAGTGGGGAGAAGATCCTAAAGTGGGGAGTAATCCAGCAATTCCCCACTTTCCGTATATATATAGATAAAGAAGGGAATAAGGGGTATTTTTGGCCTCAAGGTCGCGTAACTATTGACCTGTAGCGATCCCCACGTCGTCTTTCAAAAAGCTAAAGTGGGGTGTGCCTAAAATGGGGAGTTAAGTGGGGCTTCTTAGGCCACCCACATACTCTCAATGGTCTGCATTAAAGGACCTGAAGTATTTCAAAACTAACGTCCTCTAGAGAAGGCTAAATTACGAAACTGTTAAATCTAAGGTAGAAGAAGTAGATGCTTGCCGTTTTTAAGTAGAGGCAAATAAAATAACCTATGCCAAGCCAGCCATTTAAAGTAGGCGTGAATGAATACCTGCATTAGAAACTAAAGTAGTGCGAAGTAGTTTTTGATTTTAGTGGAAAACACCGTCAGTTTAACCTAAGTATCTTATGACACCAAACCACGCTCAGGTGGCCTGCGCAAGCGTAGAACAGTTTGTTGACTCATCTGCAAACTTGCCCACTCAACGTTCTATTTCGCTGCGTATTGTGCCTGAGGGCAGGCCGCTGCTTGTGGCTTTTCGTTTAAATCGAGAAATACAGGTAAAGGTGACTTATTGAATGTGATTACCCACGCGCACTACTTTTAAAGTATTAGTGCCGCCATGGGCTTTCACGTAGTCACCTTTGGTGATCAGTACGATGTCGCCATCTTCCACAACACCTAACTCTTTAAGCTGATCCACTGCAATATGGTTCACCTTGTCATTGTCCAGCACTTCAGAATCGAAAGGGTGAGTGATCACTCCTCGGTATAAGCATACTCGGCGTTGAGTTGCAGCTTGTGGAGTAAAGGCGAAAATGGGGATGCCAGAACGTATGCGGGACATAAGCAGCGGAGTCTTGCCCGTTTGGGTCATGCAAATAATGGCTTTAACGCCTTCTAGGTGATTGGCCGCATACATGGCGCTTAAGGCTACGCTTTCATCAATGCTGTGTACCGACATATCAACTCGGTGAGATGACTTGTTAGACTTTCTGTGTTGCTCAGCTCCTAAGCAAACCCTAGCCATCGCTTCTACGGTTTGTGTAGGGAAGTCGCCAACGGCGGTTTCTGCTGACAGCATTACCGCGTCTGTGCCATCCATTACTGCGTTGGCAACGTCAGATACTTCTGCGCGAGTGGGCATGGGGCTGGTAATCATAGACTCCATCATTTGTGTTGCTGTAATCACAATGCGGTTGAGGCGGCGCGTGTGCTTAATGATGTCTTTTTGCACCCCTACTAATAGTGCGTCACCTATTTCTACTGCTAAGTCTCCTCGGGCCACCATTACGCCTTCAGAGGCTTCAATAATACCTTCTAAGATTGCTGGGACGATGGCTTCGGCGCGTTCTATTTTGGCAATCAGGCCGGCATTGCTATTGGCTTGTTTAAGTAAGGCGCGAGCTTCGTGCATGTCGTCTGCATTACGTACAAAGGAAATGGCGATGTAGTCTACGCCGATTTCGGCGGCGGTAAGTAGGTCTGCGCGGTCTTTGTCTGTTAAGGCTGGTGCAGATAAGCCACCACCTTGTAAGTTGATACCTTTGTTGTTGGATAGAGGGCCACCAATTTCAACACGGGTTTGAACTCTACCATCGCTAACGCTTACAACCTTAAGCACTATGCGGCCATCATCTAGTAATAGGATGTCATCTTTGTTGAGGTCTTTGCCTAGTTCAGGAAAGTCCAATCCTACGGCTTGTTCAGTGCCTGCTTCTAAATCCATAGAAGGGTCTAGTATGAATGCTTGGCCTTCGTGTAATTGCACTTTGTTGTTGGCAAATCGAGCCACGCGAACTTTAGGGCCTTGCAAATCTGCCAGCAACGCCACGTGACGACCTACTTCCTTGGCGGCTTGAAGTACGGTTTCTGCGCGTTGTTTATGATCGGCAGGGCTGCCGTGGGAAAAATTTAGCCTGACTACATCGGTGCCCGCTTCAATAATGCTTTTGAGAACTGTAAGGCTAGATGTGGCTGGGCCTAAAGTAGCTACGATTTTAGTACGTCGTAATTGCATGATATTAAGATATTGTCCTTGATGATGAGGTACTACGCCAGTATCGCGGGCGCACCCAAGGGTTAATGATGTATTAGCGCTGAAATGTTGCCCAGCACTCGGTTGCTACAACTATCGACCGATCAAGTTGCTGATTTTATAAGCTGTTTAGGGAAGTTACGTGGGATACCCAAAATGAAGAAAATGCTTCTTTTACACTTATGATAGATCCCCCAAAATAACGATACAGTTTATGCCTACATATTCAAAATACACACAAAAAATTCACGCCCCAGCCCACACATTTGTAATGGTGGAACACCTTTAGTCTGCCATCACTAAGATACTTTCGCGATCTATAAGAAGGTCGACGCTGTCGCCTATCTGGAAAATGCTTTCTCCCATTTTATGGGCGTGATCAACCAACACAATGTCACTGTTAACATCGACGCTATAGCGAATAATTGAACCTAAAAATTCCATATGATCGACTTTACCATTAAGCTTTGAACGCCCTTCGTTAGCGCCTGCTCCTGCGGCACAAACATTGACATTTTGTGGGCGAAAGACGATGGAACGTCCATTTGAATAGCCTTGGTTTAGGGGGATATTCATACCTTTGTCAGTGAGGAATTTGAGCGAATCTTCATCGGTAACCACAGCGCCCTTAATGATGTTTGCCGTTCCTAAGAATTTCGCGACAAACAAATTTGATGGATTGTCATAAAGTTCAATAGGCGTCCCTACTTGTTGGATGACACCTTGGTCAAGCACCGCCATGCGGTCAGACGTTGTGTTGGCTTCTTCTTGATCGTGAGTCACAAAAATGGTGGTGAGTTTTAGTTTTTGTTGAAGCTCCCGAATATCACGGCGCATTTGGACACGCAGGTTAGCGTCCAAATTGGAAAGGGGTTCATCTAACAACAACACTTTAGGTTCGATAACAATAGTGCGGGCCAAGGCAATGCGTTGTTGTTGCCCACCAGAAAGTTGTGATGGCCTACGATCTGCTAAATCAATAAGGCCAACCATATCTAGGGCCTTTTCTACGCGATCATTAATTTCGCGCTTAGGTACTTTTCGTTCTTCAAGCCCGAATGCAACATTTTTTCGAACCGTCATATGAGGCCATAAAGCATAACTTTGAAACACCATACCCACATCTCTCTTCCATGGCGGCAAGTCGGCAATATCGTTACCTTGAATTAAAATTCTCCCTGACGGCGTTGGACCAAAGCCAGCAATAGCCCTCAGCAACGTTGATTTTCCAGAACCAGATGGGCCTAAGAAGGCAAAAAACTCTCCGTGTTTAATGGTTAGGTCCACCCCTTTAAGAACCTGGGTTTCCCCGAATGACAAATTTAGGTTTTCAATAACCACACCTGTAGTTTCTTGAGCATTGTTCATCATGATTTAAGTCTCCTCCGCAATGACTATACTGGTCTCGCGTGCTTTATTACTACGTTCAATAATAACGTGCGATGCATAGGTGCCGACGCCAACAAACAATACTGCAATCACACCTAATGCGGCCCCTGGGCCTCGACCCGCAGCGCTTTGCATAAATTCATAAATACCATACGCCAAGGGTGCATCGGTTTCTCGCGATACAAGCATGATTGTGGCTGATAACTCCACCGCAGCTGTGGAAAAGCTAGTCACAAATCCAGCCAAAATACCTCCAGACATCAGCGGAATAACAATCCGCCAAACTGTCCTTACCTTGGTCGCACCTAAGTTTTCGGCGGCCTCTTCCAACATAATACTGACTTGCTGCATCGCCGCAACGCAGGCCCGCAAGGCATATGGCAAACGCCTAATGGTCAGAGCAATGACGATGATTACCCACCACGTCGCTAAAGGCTGATCTATGAGCGGAATATTAAAGCTGTGGAATGTGCGCAAATACCCAATACCGATCACCACGCCAGGGACAGCCAAGGCAGCGGTTGCCCCGTAATCGAGCCACTTGCGGCCGACCAAATCGGTACGTAACACAACATAAGCAATAGCTGTTGCTAAAATCACATCAAACAATGCAGCGAGCCCTGCATATAACAATGTGTTGGTTATGTACTGGGTCGACGTAGAAAAGACCGTCGCATAATGAGCGAAGGTAAAGGCGTCTGGCAGCACGGCATAAGACCATATGCTCCCAAACGATAAAAGCAGTAAACCTAAATGTGGCGACAATACCAAAAGCAAAATAAGAACAACCACTCCATAACAGCCAAACTTTTCCCAACGTCTCAGATCACGTTTCATCAACCCACCACCACCTTTTTGTACCGTGGCGTAGTCTTTGCCCTTCAGTGCAAGTAAAGATACCCAGAGCGCCAAGAGAGAAAACCCTACCAAGACAACGGAAATGACATAACCCATTGGGTCTGAAATACCAATGGATGTCACACGCAGATACGCTTGCGGCGCCAGCATCGTGTTGACGTTCAACAACAGCGGCGTGCCCAGATCGTCAAACACTTTGATAAACACTAGGGCCGCACCAGCGGCGTAGCCAGGCATTGCGAGGGGGAAAACAATACGGCGGAATAGACGCATGCCGCTTGACCCAAGGTTCTGCGCCGATTCTTCCATCGAGCGGTCAATGTTGGCTAAGGCTGCAGACAGGTTGATAAGAATGAACGGAAAGTAATGAATGCTTTCAACAAAGATTACGCCGTTTAGGCCTTCCATAAACGGAACTGTAAAACCGAACCAATCATCCAGTAATAGGTTCACAGAGCCGTTCGCACCAAAAAGCAGTTGCATGGCCACCGCACCAACAAATGGGGGCATGATCAATGGAATGATGCCCAAAGTTTGGATTAAGGCTGTACCACCAAAATTGAACCGGGTGGTAAAGTATGCCAACGGCATGGAGATAATAGAGGCAATGACCACCGACATAGAGGCCACATAAAAGGAATTAAAAAAAGACTCACGAAATAGGGAGGTGTTAAAAAAATCGACAAAATTAATGATTGTTAGGTTGCCCGTATTGGGGTCTTGAAAGGCTACAAAAATGACCTTAGCGACAGGAATCGCTAAGAATAAAAAGAGAAATAAAGCAATCGTAATTCCGACAATGGCGGGGCCTCTTTGCACGGATGCTAACGGTGAAGACATGGTGTACCCCTGATACAATGAAGAATAGATGACAACCGGAAGAGTCAGCCACCCCCTAGAGGGCGGCTGTACAGATGGAATTATTTACATCATTGACGTGGCTTTTTCGGCCAATGCTTTGGCTTTAGCATAGTTTGCTTGTACCTGAGAATCCCAGTCTTGCTCGATTTCAGCTTGACGACCTACGATGACATCGGTCGCTTTTTTACGTTTCTTCTTGAAGATCGCACTGAACTCTTTTTTGCCAGCGGTGGCTTCGTCAATAGGCATTTTTGCAACCAACGCACGAGCTTCGGCAATCAACTTCGCCGCCGCCGTATTGCTTTTGCCTATCATAGCCTTATCCGCATCCTGAATAGCCTTGGTAGCTGCAACCAGATCAGCCATACGATAAGTGATCATCACATCGAACAAGGAATTCACTACGTTGTAGCGGTTCTTTGACAGGTCAAGATCAAACTTAACCGCTGCACCAATGGATTTATCTTTAAATGGATTTGGGAAACCCTCAGGGGCTTTGGCATACGTTTTAGGGTTAACCGGTAAGCGGCGGATTTTTGGATCCAACAACAATTCTTGACCTTCTGGGGACAACAAAAACTCAATAAACTCACCAGCTGCAGAAATATTCGGAGCACCCTGGACAACTCCAATATTGGCCGGAACTAGCGTGGTCAATTCTGGATAAATAAAGTTTACGGGGAAACCAGAACCCATAGAAGAAAGACCAAAGAAATCAATAACGATACCATAGCCAAACTGACCACTGTTCACTCCATCAGGAACACCAAAACTACGCTCGGTCACTGTTTTGAAGTTACCAGCAATAGATTTCCATTCAGCCCAGCCAGCATCCCAGCCCATACCCTGAATAAGCGTTTCAACGGTTAAGTGCGTAGTGCCAGAGCGCGAAGGAGCACTCATGCCCACATGGCCGTGATAGACTGGATTTTTTAGGTCAGCCCAGCTTGAAGCATCTGGCAGTTTTTTTGCTTTGGTGTAACGGGTGTTCCACATAATGCCATAGCCCGATGCGGCAAAACCCATGTAATAGCCATCTGGATCATTGATCGGGAATGCACCAACTTTATCAGGAATACCCTTTGCTTTAGGTGAATATTTAGCAAGTAGGCTATCACCTTTGAGTACTTCAAACGCATCTGGTGCAGAGGCCCAAAACAAATCCGAAGTATTGTTGGCTGATGTTTCCTGCAGGTACTTGATACCAGCAGACGTCTTTTTATTCAGCACCTCAATGGTTAAGCCCGGGTTCTTTGCTTCGAACGCAGATTTATAAACACTTGTTAAATCTTTTGGGAACGATGTCACAATCGTGAGCGTCCCACTAGCGGCAAATGCCGTTCCTGATGCCAACGACATGGCAATAGCCGCCACAGCACCGAGTGTCATAAACTTTTTCATTATCTTTCTCCCTTGTGGATGTGGCGCCTAACATGTGCGCCTCTTTAGTAACCAACACAAATTTGTCAGTAACAAACACAAGATAGCAATTGCTATGCCAATTCAATATATATCGGGTAACGTATTGATATATATTAATAAAAGATAATTAAATGGTTTTAAAATACGACTAGATTGGGTCAACTATGACTCACGGCTTATGCTATGATAAGTCAAATTTATCATACGAAGTCATCCCGATCGAGGCCGTATTTCTGCATTCTGAGATATAGGGTTTTTCGCGGCAGACCCAAGGCTAAGGCAGTTTCACCAATGCGACCTTCGTGATCTTGGAGCGCTACTGTAATCGTTGTGCGTTCAAAGCACGCCAAGCGACTGCTTAAAGCATTACTGGAGTTATCCTCGTTATACTCCACTTTTGAAGGGCTATCTGGATCATTCAGCCCAAGGACAAAACGATCCGCTGAATTGCGCAATTCGCGCACATTACCAGGCCACAACTGAGCAACCAATTCATCTACCTTCTCCATGGAAATTTCAGGAACCGGTCGACGGTATCGCTTTGCCGCTAATTGCGTAAAATGACGAAACAATAAGGGCGCGTCCTCAATACGATCACGAAGTGGAGGCAAATAAATCTGGGCAACTTGCAGGCGATACAAAAGATCTTCGCGAAAGCTTCCTTCATCGGCTGCAGCCCGTAAATCAATTTTGGACGCAGCGACGATCCGGACGTCAACAGCAACAGGATCATTACCCCCGACACGTTCCAATGTACGTTCTTGCAATACGCGCAACAATCGCACTTGCACTGATTGTGGCATGCTTTCAATCTCGTCTAAAAATAGCGTCCCCCCTTCGGCGTATTCAATTTTACCGATGCGGCGCTTGTGGGCACCAGTGAAGGCGCCCGCTTCGTGGCCAAATAATTCGCTTTCAATGACGCTTTCAGCTAAGGCACCACAACTAAGAGCCACAAATGGTTTTTTGCGTCGCCCACCAAAGTCATGCAGGCACCGCGCCGCGACTTCTTTTCCCGTTCCAGTTTCACCTACCAATAAAACGTCAACATCCATATTGGCCAAATCTAAAGTCAGCTTCCGAAGGTTTTCAATACATTGGGTTTGGCCAATGATCCGACAATCCAGCTCGCTGCTTGATTCGAGAGCGTGGCGTAGGTTGCGGTTTTCCAAAACAAGCGCCCGTTTTTCCAAAGCACGCCTGGCAATGTCAACCAAGCGCTCTGGTTTTTCGTTTTTTTCCACAAAATCGTAAGCGCCATCACGCATCGCTTGAACAGCAGCGGGAATATCGCCATGCGCCGTAATAATCACAACTGGCAAATCCACATCCAGACCCATCGAATAATTCAGTACGGCCAACCCATCCATACGGGGCATTTTTAAATCGGTCACAACAATACCTGCAAAATTTGCCGTGATGTGGTTTAAGGCTTTCTCCGGCTCTGCAAATGCGGTGACGGTAAAACCTTTAAGTTCTAACGTTTGTGCAACTGAAAGGCGCACTTCGTCTTCATCATCAATCAGTATGATTTGCTTTACATCGTTCACATCATATCCTTTAAATCATGGGCTGATTTTAGTCTAACCCAAAACGAGGTTCCGTCACCAACACTGCTTTCAACGCGCATCAACCCCCCGAGATCTTTAATGATGTTAAATGAAACTGAAAGTCCAAGCCCAAGGCCCTCACCAACTGCTTTAGTCGTAAAGAACGGGTCAAATACTTTGGTCAGATTTTCATCATTAATGCCCATGCCAGTATCGCTAACACACAAGTCCACCCAGTTGTCCACGGCGTGCACCGAAATGATCAATCGACGTATGGGCGAGTCAACCATCGCATCAATTGCGTTGTTGATAAGATTTAACACAACCTGTTCTAAGAGCACTTGTCCAGCGAGAACGTTACAACAGGCTTCATCGATCCGCACCTTCACTTCAACATTGTGCTCAGCAACACGATGTTCCAAGAGTGTCAGAACCTCTTCAAACACAGACACCAAATCTGTAGGGTGCAATTCACGCTTTGGGCGACGCGCCAAATCACGAAGACTTGCCATAATACGATTGGCTTTTTCAAGAAGACCATCAATTTTATCTAGATTATGTAGCGCTTCAATCGTGCGACTTTGTTCGATTAACACTGTCGTATTATGCGCATAATGGCGGATAGCAACGAGGGGCTGATTAATTTCATGCGATATACCCGCCGTCAACTGTCCTAGAGCCGCAAGTTTAGCCGTTTGCACCAATTCAGCCTGCGTCTCGCTCAAGGTGTCACGAAATGTGCGCAAAGAATCAGCCATATCCGTAATCTCGTCTGCTCCACTCACGGGAACGTGTGTATTCAAGTCACCATAAGCAATTGAGCGCATACTTTCATCCAGGCGTTTAATGCGGCCAACTAATCCTTGACCAACATAAAACCAGACGATCAAAACTGAAACCAGTAAGCTGATAATTACAGCCGCCGCTAACCAAAACCGACCTTGCCTGATTGAGACTTTGGATCGTTCAGCAGACTGCAGAGCAGACGCACTTTCTTCAACAACGCGCTGTGCGATCAAATCCAACAATGGACTCAAAAGGGCCTGATTCTTACTAAGCAGATCGCGCTCGGTCTGAAGGTCGCTAAGCTCTTGCGTGTGCAGAATGAATATGCCTTCGTCACCGTTCGCAAATGCCTGAATATCTACAATTGATTGATGCAACGACCAGGCACCAGGCACACCTTTAACACTTAAAAAGTTTCGATTAATACGGGCTTCAATTTCTCTAAAATATAATAGAGTATCCTTTAAGGCATCATTGCTTGTTATATTGGCGGCGCGACCAATCAATTCTGCCAGCAGGCTGCCATCGGAGTTGATAGCAAATAAGGACCGTTGCTTGGCCATTTCTTTTTCTAGTGTGTTTGGAAATGTGATGGCTTGCCCACCGCGGGACAATGCTAATGTTATATTAAAGCGGCTGTCATCAATCATAGGTTCAATTTCATCAAGAAAATCTGCCGAGGCCCAGCGTAAACGTTCAATCAGTTCATCCTTACGCATCGTGCGCGTAAGGCGCTGGTCTACCACAGTATCCAGCATTTCCAAGTTTTTCTTTAACGCCTCAACCGCATCATGAAACTCGGCAAGGATGTCGTCTTCGGCACCGCCCATAGACATCGCATCCAACACAGTGTTCATATTTTGAAGGTGCGTCGATAATTGTGTCCAAATACGTTCCCGCTCTCCATTATTTTGAGCCGCAGATAACGCCGGAGCTGTACCGATAATGCCACCACCTCGCTCTGCCAGCTGTGCCGATAAGGTCACTGCAGGCACATTACTGCCAACGATTAACTCCAAGGTATCACCCAACCGCGTAAATAAAACCCAGGCAACAATCGTGGCCGCAATGGTGAGGGTCGCAACTGCACCAAAGGCCCAGAATAGACGCCCACGTATACCAATTCGAAACGATACGGTCATTGGCTTCTAGATCCTTGTATCTCACTTAAAGCGCTTATCGCAATTTTATAAGCGCGGTCTTGATTGAGGCGAGACAACTTAGTCCACTCAGCTTCTAATTGGTATTGGCGTTGCGGCGCTGAAAAACCAGGTTTATGGCGTACAAAAATAGACGAAAAGTCAGCTGATTTAGCATTATTGTGAGTAACAGGGATTTCGCTTGCTAAGGCGCGAGCTTTTTTAACACGCGCTTGTAGGTCAGGTCTATCAAGACCTTGGAGTGCGTATTCCGCTTCATGTATTACCTTCCAGGTGCGACGCAAAGATTTAAGGCGAAACGTGATCATCACATCAAACATAGAATTCACAAGCTGATAGCGCTGGCGCGAAATATTGGCATCAAAAACAATGGCTTTATTGGTCAGTTCCACGCCAAAGGGGTTGGTGTAATATGTGGGCGCAGAACCATAAATTTCAGATAAAACGGGCAATCGGCTAATTTCCGGTTCAAACAACAACCTCTGGCCTTTTTTGGACAATACAAAGTTGATAAACGCCATTGCGGCACCTGGGTTCGTCGAGCGCTTAAGGAGGGCAATGTTTGCAGGTAAAAAAGCTGTGCCCGCAGGGTAGATGAAATCAACGGGAGAGCCTGTTGCCTTTGCTGATATGCCAAAAAAATCTATTACCAGACCAATACCGAAACGTTCTGATAAAACGCCATCAATTACACCAAAGCTACGCGCCGTGACAGTGGCTAAGTTACCACCCATTTCCAATAGCGTCGCCCATCCGTTACGCCAACCCTGACTTTGCAATATACTTTCTACAATCAGATGGGTAGTGCCTGAACGCGATGGTGCGGACATTCCAATGTGTCGATTGTAATTTTGGTGCTTAAGTTCGTTCCAGCTTGCCGGAGCACGCAGGCCATGATCGGCCAAATAATCATTATTCCAAACGATTCCATACCCCGACACCGCAAAACCTTTGTAAAACCCATCAGGATCATCAATGGGGTATGTGCCAATACGTGAAACATCTTCCCCACTGCGGGCAAAAGCTTGCTGCAAAAGACCAGCTGCTTTCAAAACTTCAAAAGCATCAGGTGCAGATGCCCAGAACAGGTCAGCAGGTTCGCTCAAACGCTCTTCGATAAAGGAAATGGCTGCAGACGTTTGCTTACCGCGCATTAAGACTGTGATGTCAGGCCGCTCAGCTTCAAATGCAATTTTGAACGTTTCGAACATGGAGGGCGAAAACGAAGTAACGATCACAATCGTGTTATCAACACTAGGAGCCGCGGCGCGCACAAAGCTTGCAAAGCCTATGGTCAGGAGTACTGCACCAACGCAAACACGAATCAATAAATGTACATTCATGATTATATGTTGCCCGTTTAGCATTTTGGCCCCTTGTCGAATAAAACTAAAAGTGTATATGTTCATCACCTGATGAAGCAAATGCCAGATATTGTGGTCAAGTAAAATTCACCAATTTGGAGTACTTCAGAAAACAGCCTGGTAACGTTTTATCCACTAGGCTTGGAACCTGCGCGCTGGTTCTTTTTCATGAACATAGATGCCGTACCCGTCAGCGGGATGAGAAACATCAGCTAAATCCAATGCATGTGCAATTGACCCACGGTGGTATGAACTATGATTCACAATGTGAAACAACATTTCTTCCACGCTCATTGAGCCACTTTTACCATCTGCAAAAGTGAACGGCAATACCGCTAATTTAGTTTCATCATCAAGATCAGAAATGTACCTTTGATACCATTTGTTTGATTCTTTTAGCCTACCCTTTAACTCACCGAGTTTAGGAACGATATAAGAATTCGTGTTTTGATGCGGCACTGGACTTCCTACCAATCTAGCTTTGAATAATTCTTCTACAATAACTATATGGTTAACCTGTTGAACTATAAATTTATAAGTATCACAAAATGTGAGCTTGTCGATCCGGTCAATAGCTCGTAAAGTCAATTCATCAGCCCAGATCTTGTAATTAAAAGCTCTAATGACCATGCTATTCCTTAGAAAGTAATAATTTATTTTTCATCCCACGCACTATTCATAATATTCTTAAAGGTATAAATATTTATTTCTGAAATTCAAGCTTGGTTATAAAAAAGAGAGCATGCCACCGCTTAATTTTATAAACAGGCTATGTTGCGAGTATAAACAACGGGGTTGTTTATGTCATCGCCATTCAAAAAGGCACAAGTTCCTGATGATAGCCAGTTCCTGGCCCGTGTCTGCATAAGATGTATCCATAATTCGCTTGATGCCTAGCTCACCGTTAAGGGAGAGTTTATTGAAGGTTTGTAACACTTACCATAAATACTACTAATATGAGATCGTTATTGATATAGGAAGAATTCTCTTTTGAGTCTAGTATTAGTTACTCTTTAGAGTTAGCGAGCTGTGATTGTAGTGGAAAAGTTTCCTAGAAAATTCTTGATCTTTAACATTAAGGGAAGTTCTCCGACACCATAAAAGGAAGACTTGTTCGGACTAGATCAGACAAAAGCAGATCGCCGCATAAATACTTTTGTGGAGTAAATCAGACAAAAGAAAATTGCCCTATGATTGTTGAGAGAGGTTTATTTACTACTTGGGGGTATTAATGGGGGTATATATGAATATATTGTTATAAATATCAAATAAAAACAAAAGGATAAGTATACAGTTCAACTCCGGCCGCCGGTACCA
>TARA_B110000090_G_scaffold86518_1_pt1 | contig 17251 bp, 16 predicted proteins | sample TARA_B110000090 | Tara Oceans TARA_B110000090 (sample SAMEA4397239) | marine metagenome | biome: Polar Biome; feature: [SRF] surface water layer (ENVO:00010504); material: water (ENVO:00002006), including particulate matter (ENVO:01000060) such as... | depth 5 m
GCATTCGCATTTGGAATTCTAAAGGTTTCTATAAATCTACTAGAATAACTACAATCAATAACATTTGACATGTCCTGATTGTCAATGTAATAGTTGTTAAGGACACCCGATTCTGAGGTGTTACTTTGTCCAATTCCTGCATTGTATTCTAAGCCAGTACAGTTGCCGTCAGCAGTACGAAAAGGACCCCATGCAATAAAATCAACATCTAAATCAGTCCCATTTGGATTTCCATTTACATCGAATAAACTATTTTGAATAATATCAAACTCTAAAGATCCTGTTTGATCAATTCTTATGAAAAACCAAGCTTGATTAGGCGTTTGTCCCAAACAACCAATTGTTCCACCATCTGGGGATCCAGTTACATTTGGAAATATTTTGACACCGTTTTCATCAGAACAAGATGGTTCAGCTCCTTCACAATTTGAGGAACCATTTTGTGAGAACGTTGTGGCAAAAAAAAATAGGATAATTAAAAACAGGATTTTTTTCATTGTAAGAGGTGCATGTTGTATCTGCTAAAATAAGAATATTATGAAATCAACAGCATCAAAATCAATTAATTGTTTAAAAGAGTTGCCTAATAATTTAATTACATTTAAAATATATACCTTGGGAAATAAATTTAAATTTTGTATTTTTGTTATAGTTTTAAAAAAAAATAGCGCATGAAAAAAATTTTAGTATTTGCAGGAAGCACGAGTGCTTCTTCAATAAATAAGAAGTTTGCTTATTTTGCAGCCAAGCAATTAGAAGACACTTCTTTTGATATTATTGATTTAAAAACTTTTTCAACTTCGATGTATAGTAGTGATGAAGAGCAAGAAGGAATTCCTGAAGAGATTATAAAATTCAATTCCCTATTAGATGATTACGATGGCTTTATTTTATCCTTAGCAGAACACAATGGATCTTATACCGCTGCATTTAAAAATATTTTTGATTGGAGTTCCAGAGTAGAAAAGAATTTTTTTAGAAATAAACCATTATTGTTAATGGCCACTTCTCCTGGAGGAAGAGGTGGAAAAACAGTTTTAGAAGCTGGAATCCAAACATTTTCTAGAATGGGGGCTAAAGAATTAGTGTCTTTTTCACTGCCTAACTTTTATGATAACTTTAAAGAAAACACGCTTGTTAATGAGTCGTTGTTTAAAGCATTAAAAGATAAAATTGACATATTTGAAAACTTTATAAATAGCTAAAAAATGAAAATACGCTTATACGGAAAGCAAGGTCATGCACATACAGTTGCTTTTAAAAATTTTTTAAGAATGGGAGAAATTCCCTTTGAATATAAAGATGTTTTAAAAGATGAAGCGGCAAAAATACATACCAAAGAATTGTACAGCGGGCAAGTAAAAGTACCAACACTTTTTATAGATGATAAAACTTACTTAGTGCCAACTTCAGACGAATTTAATAAAATCATGGAAAATTTAATGTTAAAAGGATAAGAATGGGAGATATAGGTAAAGACATTCAGTCTCAGTTTGAAACTGAAAAAATTAAAGCACTTGTCAACATAAAATACACAGCAAACTGGCTGAACAGCAAGGAAAATGATTTTTTTAAGCCCTACGGAATTTCACCACAACAGTTTAATATTTTAAGAATTTTAAGAGGCGCAAAAAAAGAAATTAAGGTACAGCTCATAAAAGACAGAATGATAGAGCGGGCACCTAACGCAACACGTTTAATGGATAAGTTGTGTGAAAAAGAGTTGATTGAAAGAATACGCTGTCAACAAGATCGAAGAGTTGTTTATGTAGTGATTACGAAATCAGGACTGGAGCTATTAAACACCATTGATACGCATGAAAACAGCTCTTTTTTTTTAGATAAACTATCCGAAAAAGAAGCAGCAATTTTAAGTGATTTATTAGATAAGATTAGGTAAAATAACCAACGATTCTCTATAACAAATAAAACCATGAAAGTACACAAATCAATACAGCATAAAATAGCGAGTCCATTTGTAAATATGGGACCCATACGATTACGACAGCCATTGCCGTCAGAAGGGGTAGAAAATGTAGATCCATTCATCTTACTACACCATTATGGGCCCTACGAAATCTCAGAATTTAACAACCCGTTCGATCTGGGACCGCATCCTCACAGAGGCTTTGAGCCAATTACATTGCTCTTCAAAGGCGAGCAATTCCATAGAGATTCTCTTGGGAATGAAATGGTTGTGAAAGCAGGTGGAGTTCAGTGGACTACAGCAGGACATGGAATTGTGCATGCAGAAGCACCCACGAAAGAATTTGTGAAAAAAGGAGGTACGTTAGAAGGAATTCAGTTGTGGCTTAATTTGCCTGCAAAAGATAAATTAATGCCCCCAAATTACCAACATTTAGAAGCAGCTCAAATCCCTAAAATATTTTCAGAAGATCAAAAAGTACAATTAAATGTGATTGCTGGAAATCAGAATGGCCAAACAGGATTGATTAAAACCCAAACAGCTGTTAATGTTTTTACTGCTATAGCTGAAGAAAATGGAGTGTTTGAAATTGAAATTCCACAAAACCACCAATCGTTAATTTATGTTTTAGAGGGTACAATTTTAGTGAATGACTCAGAAGTCTTAAAAAAAGGAGAAAACCAAATGATTGTATTCAATCAAGATGGAAATTCCATTCAATTTGAAGCAAAAACAGCCAGTACCATTTTAATTTTGTCTGGTGAACCTATTCGTGAAAAAGTGACTCAATATGGCCCTTATGTTATGAATACGCAAACTGAAATATTAGAAGCAATGCGCGATTATCAGCAAGGTAAAATGGGACATTTATATTAAATTTTAAAACAGACTTTTTGCTTTTTATACTCCCCTTTTTTGGCATAAATGATTAAATGATTTTTTCGTTTGCTGTTCCATGATTTATGATCTTTTTTATTAAATTCAATTTCATTCATTATTTCATTTCAGAAATAAAAGGTATCTTGCTAGTTGTTATGCATGCATAGTAAATTTAACTTCAATAGAAATGAAATACAAACATATTTTTGAGCCTTTAGATTTAGGGTTTACAACCTTAAAAAATAGAATTCTGATGGGGTCTATGCATACAGGATTAGAAGAAGAGAAAAACGGAATTGATAAAATAGCCACTTATTATGCAGAGCGCGCTAAAGGAGGTGTTGGACTTATTGTTACTGGTGGAATTTCGCCAAACATACAAGGTTGGACAGGCCCCTTTGCAGCAAGAATGTCTACCAAAAAACATGCAAAAGAGCATCAAAAAATAACAGCTGCAGTCCATAAAGAAGGCGGTAAAATTTGCATGCAAATTTTACATTCTGGTCGTTATGGTTACCATCCGTTTAATGTGGCTCCATCTAAGATAAAATCACCAATCACACCATTCAAACCTTTCAAGTTAACTCAGTCTGGGATTCAAAGAACAATTCGCGATTTTGTAAACTGTGCGAAATTGTCAAAAATAGCAGGGTATGATGGCGTAGAAATCATGGGGTCGGAAGGTTATTTAATTAACCAATTTATTGCAAAAAGAACCAATAAAAGAACTGATGGTTGGGGAGGTGATTATGAAAACAGAATGCGTTTACCAATCGCATTGGTTTCGCAAATAAGAGAAGCAGTTGGTCCAGATTTTATCATTATCTATCGATTATCGATGTTAGATTTAGTCGAAAATGGAAGTTCTTGGGAAGAAGTTGTACAATTAGGAAAAGCAATTGAAAAAGCGGGAGCTACAATCATTAATACAGGAATTGGCTGGCACGAATCACGCGTTCCAACCATTGCAACCTCAGTTCCTAGAGCAGCATTTACTTGGGTCACCAAAAAAATGAAAGCAGAGATTAAGATTCCGTTAGTAACTACAAACAGAATTAACATGCCCGAAACTGCAGAAAAAGTACTTGCAGATGGAGATGCAGATATTATTTCCATGGCAAGGCCTTTTTTGGCAGATCCAGAATGGGTTAATAAAGCAGCAGCAGACAAAGCAGATGAAATAAACACATGCATCGGTTGTAACCAAGCGTGTTTAGATCATGTTTTTGAGCAAAAAGTGGCAAGTTGTTTAGTAAATCCAAGAGCATGCCATGAAACAGAGTTAAATTACCTTCCAACAGAAAATAAAAAGAAAATTGCTGTTGTTGGAGCTGGTCCAGCAGGTTTAGCAGCAGCGACCATTTCTGCACAGAGAGGACATTTTGTAACGTTGTTTGATGCTGATAAAGAAATTGGGGGACAATTTAACCTTGCAAAACAGATTCCAGGGAAAGAGGAGTTTTATGAAACGTTGCGTTATTTTAACAGACAAATAGTATTGCACCGTGTTGAGGTGAAATTAAATACGAGAGTTACGAATGAAGATTTATTAAAATCTGATTTTGATGAAATAATCATAGCGACTGGAATTAAACCAAGAGCATTGAAAATTGAAGGAATTGAGCATCAAAAAGTATTGAGTTATCTGGATGTTTTAAAATTAAAAAAACCGGTTGGTAAACGTGTTGCTGTTATTGGCGCTGGTGGAATTGGTTTTGATGTTTCAGAATATTTATCTCATGACGGGCCTTCTACCTCACAAAATATAGATGCTTGGTTAAAAGAATGGGGAATCGATAAAACCTTAGGAGCTAGAAGCGGTATTGAGAATGTGAAAACAGTATTTCATCCTTCACCAAGAGAAATTTTTATGTTCAAAAGAAGTAAAGGAAAATTCGGAGGGAATTTAGGTAAAACCACAGGTTGGATTCACAGATCTACATTAAAGAAGAAAAAAGTTCAATTTATTGGAGATGTTGCGTACACAAAAATAGACGACCAAGGACTGCATTATATTCAAAATGAAGAAGCCAAAATTTTAGAGGTTGATACGATTGTAATTTGTGCGGGTCAAATTCCGTTTAAAGAGTTGCACAAACCTTTATTGGATGCAGGAAAAAGTGTTCACGTTATTGGTGGAGCTGATTTTGCCTCAGAATTAGATGCAAAAAGAGCCATAAACCAAGGTGCAAGATTAGCAGCTAGTTTATAGTTTTTTAATTACTTTTACCTAATAAATAATTTTTTGTAAAATACATACCCCTAGAACTTTTTAATATGAGAAAAACAGTAATCATACTCCTAGTGCTTCAAAGTTTTTTATTGAATGCACAAGAGCCTCCAAAAATGTTAAAATATGATGCTAAAAATGCTGCAAATCTTTTTTATTATCAAATAGATGAAATTCCTAAAAAGATTAAAGTAAAAAAGGAAGCGTTAAAAAAAATTACAACCAAAGAACTCAGAGCTTATAATAGTAAAATAAAAAATATTTCTTTTTTAAATTTCCAGAAGCTTCGAGAATTACAAACCTTGGTGAACTCAATTGGAGAACAGTCAAGAACAAATCCAGATTTAAGTAGAAAACTAAGAAAAAATATAGAAATTGTAATTCTACCGATCAGAGACTCAGTAACCAAATTTGAAGAAAAGTTAAATGATGCATTTAAAGTTGCTTTATCCAAAAAACAGTATAAGAAATGGATTAAGTATCAAAAAAATGTAAAAAGAGAATTGTTGCCAAAACGCCCAAGAAACAGAAGTGCTCGACCTCCAACGAATGGTATGGGTAGAAGAAGAGGTGGAGGAAGACGGAATAGCGGTTTTTAATAATCGGATAAATTACCATTTCTAATATTTAAATTTCTAAATAAATAACCGATATTTGTTGTTCTATAAACAAATGTAAGTGTACAGTTGCCTACTCCTAAAGAATAGAAGAAAATGATGAACAAAAACACGGTCCTTTCCTGGGCCACCTTTATAATGATAATTGTAGGACTTGGATTAATTGCGCTAGGCCTTTTCAAATACAGAGAAGTATCTGCTTGGGGTTTTGGAGCTGTCGGTGGCGGTTTTTTTGCCATTGCCTGGGTTTTCAATGCCTTAAAAGGAAGAGTATAGTCTTTAATAAGTATCAGTAATAAATTTTTTATTTTGGTTTTTTATGATTCTAAAAACCTTAAAAAAAGCATTAAAAAAAGAGATTAATGAGTGACGATAAGAAAGTAATTTTTTCGATGAATAAGGTTTCTAAAACCTATCAATCTACCGGAAAGCAAGTGTTAAAAGATATTTATTTAAGTTTCTTTTATGGAGCAAAAATTGGAATTCTCGGTTTAAACGGGTCAGGGAAATCTACTTTACTGAAAATTATTGCAGGAGCAGAGAAAAACTTTCAAGGAGAAGTTACTTTTTCTCCAGGGTATAATGTTGGCTATTTAGAGCAAGAACCTCAATTAGATCCAGAAAAAACAGTTTTAGAGATTGTAAAAGAAGGTGTCGCAGAAACAGTTGCTATACTTGATGAGTACAATAAAATTAACGACATGTTTGGTTTGGAAGAAGTCTATTCTGATGCAGATAAGATGGAAAAACTAATGAACCAACAAGCAGAGTTGCAAGACAAAATTGATGCAGCAAATGCCTGGGAATTAGATACCAAACTAGAAATTGCAATGGATGCCTTAAGAACACCCGATTCTGACAAGAAAATTGGTGTTTTATCTGGAGGTGAAAAAAGACGTGTTGCCCTTTGTAGGTTATTGTTGCAAGAGCCAGAAATTTTATTATTAGATGAGCCTACCAATCATTTAGATGCAGAATCGGTACATTGGTTAGAGCATCATTTAGCACAATACAAAGGAACTGTAATTGCGGTAACGCATGACCGTTATTTCTTAGATAATGTGGCAGGTTGGATCTTAGAATTGGATCGAGGTGAAGGCATTCCTTGGAAAGGAAATTATTCTTCCTGGTTAGATCAAAAATCACAAAGAATGGCAAAAGAAAGCAAGACAGCATCTAAGCGCCAAAAAACATTAGAAAGAGAACTAGAGTGGGTTCGTCAAGGAGCAAAAGGCCGTCAAACAAAGCAAAAAGCACGTTTGAAGAATTATGATAAATTGATGAGTCAAGACCAAAAGCAAGTGGATGAAAAGTTGGAAATATACATTCCAAATGGACCTCGTTTAGGAACCAATGTAATTGAAGCAACCGGTGTTTCTAAAGCTTATGGTGATAAATTATTGTATGAAAATTTAGCATTCAATCTTCCGCAGGCAGGAATTGTTGGTATTATTGGTCCTAACGGAGCAGGGAAAACAACTATTTTTAAAATGATCATGGGAGAAGAAACCCCCGATGGAGGAACTTTTAATGTTGGAGATACTGCAAAATTAGCTTATGTAGATCAAGCACATACCAATATTGATCCAGAAAAATCCATTTGGGAGAATTTTTCTGATGGACAAGATTTAGTAATGATGGGAGGGAAGCAAGTGAATTCTCGTGCCTACCTAAGTCGCTTTAATTTTTCTGGAAGTGAACAAAATAAAAAGGTCTCAACCTTGTCTGGTGGAGAGCGTAATCGTTTGCACTTGGCAATGACCTTAAAAGAAGAAGGGAATGTATTGCTGTTAGATGAACCAACAAACGACTTAGATGTAAATACCCTAAGAGCCTTAGAGGAAGGTTTAGAAAACTTTGCTGGGTGTGCTGTTGTGATTAGTCATGATAGATGGTTTTTAGATAGAGTTTGTACACATATTTTGGCTTTTGAAGGGGATAGTCAAGTGTACTTTTTTGAAGGCTCTTTTTCAGACTATGAAGAAAATAAGAAAAAACGTTTGGGTGGTGACTTAATGCCAAAACGTATAAAATATAAAAAATTAATACGTTAATGTAATGCCTATAAATTAGAGCCCCCACTTTTTAAGAATGGGGGTTTTTTTATTTTTTGTAAAAAACACATACAAACAATAAATATGCAGTAAATTTAGAGCTTCTAATAAAGTTCAAAGAAAAGGAAATTTTTTTATGATAAAAGCAATAGAAGGAAATTTAGAACGTGGTATTCAGTTATTGAATTCAATTACAGATAACCAGTATAGTAACTCTACAATTCCACCTTATTTCTCTAGTATTGGTTGTAATATGAGACATGTTTTAGATGCTTTTACATCAATTATTAACGGTTTCGAAAGTGGTCATGTAAATTTTTCTGACCGAAAAAGAAATACAATTTGTGAAGAAAAAACAGCAGAAGGGATTCGTTACTTTAAAGAAACAATTAAAAAGTTACATGAATTTAAAAATGAAGACTTTGCGAAAATAATCGCGGTTACCGATAATTTAGGAAACGGAGAAGTTACCATTAATTACACCTTAGAGAATGCTTTGGCTTATGCACACTCACATGCAATTCATCATTTTGCAAGTATCGGGTTTTTGATAAAACAATTAGAAATTGAATTGCAGGATGCCGATTTTGGTTACAATCCTACTACTCCAAAAAAGTAATATTTAATTTGTTGTTTTTCTGAAAGTAAACTTCTTTTTATTTTGAACAATAAATGCTTCTAAACAATTTGTAGGGTGTATAAATTGATAATTCAAACTCATGTCAAAACTATTTCCGGACACTTTAAAGATCCCGTCAAAATCTTTTTTGCCAGCATATGTATATCTAGAAATTATATAAGTATTTGTATTCACTTTTCGATCAATAGCAAACCAGGCGCCACTTCCAGATCCTCCTAGCCAAGTTGCTTTTTTTGGAAAAAACAAAGCTTTTTTCGGGATTTCAGTCCCTATTATGTTGAGGGGTGTGTCGAACTTGTTAAAAAAACAATTTTTATATTCTTTAAGGATTGACCTGTTTGTGTAGAGATTGATTTGAGATTTCGATACTTGATAAATGTCCTTTGCTGTTTTACCCTTTAATACATTTCCAATGGGACTTGGTGTACATAAATATGAAATCTTAAGCTTTGTTTTAATTTTTTTTTGAAGTGACGAAGCTCTTAGTGTATCCGTAACAAATCGGGCGCAATTACTACCGTTTTTGATAAACGCACCGTAAAGAATTTCTTTTTTATTGAGCAATGTATTTATAAAAGCCAGTGCCTTTCCATAATCAATATTTTCATTGATACTTGCAACCAACCTTCCTTCTCCATGTGTTTTTTCAGGATGTCTTTCTAGCCACACAAGAATCTCATCTAAGTTCGATAAAGAGGCATTTTTAAATTTTGCTAAAATGGGAATGTGAAGCTCAAAATCAGTTTCCTTCGAACGTACTCGCCCATTTTGATTTGTAGTAATATATCGACCAAAGTCGAAATAATTAATTTCAGGCTCCCCTTTTTTAATTAACAATAGTGCAGCGTGTCCAGCCTGTATTCCATTTTTAGTACCAATACCAAGGTATGGCAAAAATTTACTTAAAGCATCCATTTCTGCTGGTCTAACGACAGTGTCAGGGTAGGCTATGATTATTATAATTCCGTTAGATTTTGACATTTTACTAATTATAATTCCTATTTATTAAAAATAGCTTTAGAAATTGTACCAAAGGTTTTAAAGGCAAAAAAGATAGTAAAAATAAGTAATACACCTGTAAAAATTAAAAAGATAATTGAGAGCCAATGCGCGAATCCCTCTGTATACAACTTAATCGCTTTAAAAGCGATGGTTAATGAAATAGGAGAAATCACAAATAATAAAACTAGAAAGGCTAATTTTATTAATGCTTTTCCCAAAAGATTTACGTCTGTGCTCATAATTCAAAGTTTTTAATAGCATTTCTAACACTACCATGTAGTTTTAATAAGGTACTTGCTTTATTCTGATCGATATTTAATTCTTGCATTAACATGCGTGCTCCTCTTTCTACTAACTTGTTATTTGAGAGTTGCATGTCGATCATTTTATTTCCTTTTATTTTTTCTAATTGAATCATTGTCGTTGTAGAGATCATATTCAAAACCATTTTCTGAGCAGTACCCGCTTTCATCCTAGAACTTCCTGTCACAAATTCAGGGCCTACAACTACTTCGATAGGGAATTTTGAAATGGCTGCTAATGGGCTGTCTTTATTACATGAAATACATCCTGTAATAATATTTTCTTGATTACACTTCGCTAAAGTTGCAATTACATAGGGTGTCGTTCCAGAAGCTGCAATCCCTACAACGACATCTTTGTCTGTAATTTCATGCTTTTTTAGGGCTTTCCAACCTTGATCCGTAGCATCTTCAGCAAATTCAACTGCATTTCGTATCGCAGTATCTCCACCCGCAATTAAACCAATCACTAGACCAGATGAAACACCAAATGTTGGTGGGCATTCAGAAGCATCCAAAATGCCTAATCGACCACTTGTACCAGCACCAATATAAAACAAACGCCCCCCTTTTTTTAGTTGAAGTACAATCGCATTCGTGAGTTGTTCAATCTGAGGAATTACTTTTTCAATAGCAAATGCCACTGTTTTATCTTCATTGTTAATATTTGTCAATACCTCTGTGATTGACATTTTTTCTAAATGATTGTAATTTGAATCTTGTTCTGTAGTTTTTATAAATGACATGCTTCAAAAATACACTTTTTAAGGCAATTTTTGAAGCATGAATTGAATGTTATCTATATTGTTTATTCTGTTAAACTTAAGGTATAAGTCGCCGTTTCTGAGATGTTAAAATATCCCAAAGGGAAATTCGTAGCATCTGTTGTGTTTACAATATTTCCTAACAATGAACTTGGGGTGGTTTCAAAAGGACCGCCACCACTTTGCCCGCTCTGACTGCTTAATACTCTAAAGTACGTGTAATAATCTTTAGAAACCCCAGCCATTTTTATTGTTACGTCGGAAGGAATTTCTACTTCTTCCTCTTGATAGAAAAAAGAGAAATTATAATCAGATCCATTAAAAAAACGATCCTCTATTGATAAATATAAGTTATTTGTAAAGTCAAATAGATAAAAATTTTCTTGTAATTCATCATCCGAAAACTCTACAATGACTTCGGTTTCATTTCCCGAAAAGAGGGTTTTGGTTCCTTGTTCAACTTTAATAAATAAGGGTGTTTTTATTTTTGTTGCCTTCCCTTTAAAAACTTCGTTATTATAAGTAACCGACAATTCATAGATGACATCATCTTCTAGTATAAAAACACTTGTTGGTTTGTAATTCCCATCTAAATCTCCATCTTCAAAAGAAACGATGGCATTGTTTGATAAGTTTTCTAATGTCACAAGTGCATTGGTAACCAATGGGAGTTCCTCTTCAAAATAAGCGGCGGATAAGCGCAATTTTACTACGGCTTTTGTCGTTACAGGGATATCGTTAAAATACACTTCAAAGAGTGCTTCTATGACTAGTTTGGGGGCTCCAGTTGGAACATCAATCTCAACAACTTCTTCACAACTAAAAAGGAAGATTGAGCAACTTATAATGAGGGCTAATTTTTTCATTTTTTTTAGAATTTAAAGTTATAGGTTACAGAAGGTACCAAACCAAAAATGGATGTTTTTATGGCTTCATTTCGATAGGTTTCCTGGTTTTGTTTGAACGAAATAGAAGCTGCATTTTTACGATTATAAAGATTGTACAAACCAAAGATCCATTCTCCTTTCCATCTTCTATTTTTATTTTTGGTGGGTGTTAAAGTTGCAGAAATATCCAATCGATGGTATGCTGGCAATCTTTCTGAATTTCGACGATTATCATCGTAAATTGGAACATTTAATCCTTGAAATTGGTATTGCCCCACTGGGTAGTTTGTAGGCTGACCCGTTTGTAAAAGAAAGTTGGAACTAAATTTCCATTTTTCATTCAATTCATAACTCGCATTTATCGACAAATCGTGCGTTTTATCGTAGGGAGTATTGTACCATTTGCTATTATTTATCCCGGGTTCATTTTCGTTTCTACCTGCTGTTAATTGCTCAGATTTAGAGAGGGTATAAGCAACCCAACCTTTTAATTTTCCTTCATTCTTTTTGAATAAAAATTCGAGACCATAAGCTCTGGCCTTTCCATTTAAAATAACAGTTTCAATTTCATTATTGGCGACGAGATTGGCACCGTTTATATAGTCTATCCTATTTTGTATGTCTTTATAGAAAATTTCAGTTTCCAAAGAGTAATCTCCCTCTTTTATATTTTTGAAATACCCAACAGCATATTGATCTAGCAATTGCGGTTTGATAAAAGTTCCACTTGGTGCCCAAATGTCTAATGGAGTAGGAGAAGCTGTATTAGATAGTAAATGTAAATACTGCGCCATTCTATTGTAACTTGCTTTTATAGAGCTATCATCATCCAACAAATATGAGAATGAAACCCTTGGCTCAAAATTTCCAAAATTTGCAAGAACATCACTTCGCTTATAGGTTTCAATTCCAGTTGCAATCCCAGGTTCATATTTTTGTAGTTCTTGGTTATAAATCACAGGCATGTCATTCGCATAACTGTTCAATTCATCTTGACCTAAGCGTTTAAAATTGCTATACCGAAAACCATATTTTAGTGTAAAATCGGTACTTATTTTATGACTTGCTTCTATGTAGGCTGCAAATTCGTTCGCAAATTTATTGGTCAGTTGTTCTGGGAGAATCCCCGAATCTTCTCTGTTTGGAATGATCTTTCCAGGATTAAATTGTGTGTAGATGTTATTAATTCCAAAACTCAATTTAAAGTTGTCTTTAATATAGTAGTCAAAGTCATATTTTACATTGTAGTTCGTAATGCCAGAATCCCATTCAAAACCCACAAAATCGAGTGTGAGCCCATAGAAGTAATCAGAGTAAATTAAAGATAAGTTAGAGAATAGTTTGTCTGAAAAAAGATGATTCCAACGTAGATTTGCAACCGTATTCCCATAGGTGTTTATAAAGCTTTCGTTGATGCCAAATACATCTTTTCCAAAGTAAGTAGAAAAGAAGAGGTTGTTTTTTTTGTCAAAACGATAATTTATTTTGCTATTCAAATCATAAAAATATGCTTTGTTATCGTTGTCAAAAAGAGGTAAAAAAAGATGTGCATAAGAAGCTCTACCCCCCATTAAAAAAGAACTTTTCCCTTTTTTAATAGGTCCTTCCACCAACAGTCTACTGGAGACCAAACCAACACCACCTGTCAACTTGAATTCTTTATTGTTTCCTTCTTTTTGGTAAATATCCAATACCGAAGAAAGACGCCCACCATATTTTGAAGGAATTCCTCCTTTGTATAATTGTACATCTTTAATAACATCTGGATTGAAAACGGAGAAAAACCCAAAAACATGAGAAGAATTAAAAACAATGGCTTCATCTAATAGAATTAAATTCTGATCAGCAGATCCACCTCGTACATTAAACCCCGATGCGCCTTCGCCAGCACTTGTAACTCCTGGCAATAGAATGATTGACTTGATAATATCTGCTTCTCCTAAAACTACAGGAATCTGCTTAATTGTTTTTGCCGACAATTTATTGACACTCATTTGTGCTGTCTTAATATTTGTTTTTTCGATATTACTTTCTATAACTATTTCATCTAAACTTTCTGTATCCTCAAAAAGATAAAAATCTTTTGTGTTTTTTTTAGTTAAATTGATGGTTTCAGCAATTGTTTTGTATCCTAAATAACGAATATAGAGTTGGTGTTTTCCTGCTGGAATGGTAATGGAGTAAAAACCATATTCATTGGTACTGGTTCCTGATTTTAAATCTGGAAAGTAAACAGAGACCCCAATCAGTGTTTCGTTACTGCTTTGGTCATAGATAGTTCCACTTAGGGTGAATTTCTCTTGACTAAAAACACTGATGGATAGAAAAAGAGTTAAAAGGAATAGTATTTTTTTTTGATTTTTCATGTACACTTCTTTGTGAAGCAAAAATACATAAACACTAAACAAATTAGCAATAATTAAGGGGTAATTTATTTCTTGTCATAATTTTATTATAGAAAAATAATTGTTAAATGTAACACAAAAAAGAGTGCCAAATGGCACTCTCTAGTATAAATAAATGTTAATAATACGTGTTTTAGATCGTTGCTAAAATAGATTTTAAAGTTGTGCTTACGCGCATCTCAGCAACCACTATATCTTCGTTAGGAAGGTAGTACCCTTTAAGGTCTATCGGGTTTCCTTGTGCTGTATTTAGCTCGTTTATAATAACCGCTTCATTTTCTTTAAACGTTTTTGCTACGGATGAAAATTGTGTCTTTAATTCTAAGTTTTTATTTTGAGAAGCCAATTCTTCTGCCCAGTACATTGCTAAATAGAAGTGACTTCCTCTATTGTCTAGTTCACCTACCTTTCTTGAAGGTGATTTTTTATTGTCTAAAAATTTATCGGTTGCATCGTCTAAAGTTTCTGATAAAACAATTGCTTTAGCATTGTTTGTTGATGTTCCTAAGTGTTCTAAAGAAACTGCTAAGGCCAAAAATTCACCCAAAGAATCCCAACGTAAATGATTTTCCTTTTCAAATTGTTGAACATGTTTTGGGGCAGAACCTCCTGCACCCGTTTCAAACAATCCGCCACCATTCATTAATGGAACAATAGATAACATTTTTGCAGATGTTCCTAATTCTAAAATTGGAAATAAATCCGTTAAGTAATCACGCAAAACGTTCCCAGAAACAGAAATGGTATCCAATCCGTCTTTAATTCTTTCTAAGGTAAATTCGGTTGCTTTTACAGATGATAAAATACGGATATCTAAACCTGTTGTATCATGGTTTGGTAAATAAGTAGTTACTTTTTTAATGATCTCAGTATCGTGTGCTCTGTTTTCATCCAACCAAAAAACAGTAGGAATTTGAGATGCTTTCGCTCTTGTAACGGCAAGTTTTACCCAATCTTGAATAGGTGCATCTTTTACTTGACACATTCTCCAAATATCACCTGCTTCAACAGTGTGCTCTATTAATATAGTTCCTTTTGCATCAATAACACAAACTTTTCCGTCTGTTACGATTTCAAAAGTTTTGTCATGAGAACCATATTCTTCTGCTTTTTGAGCCATCAACCCTACATTAGGAACCGTTCCCATTGTGGTTGGATCAAAAGCACCATGTTTTTTACAGAAGTCGATGGTTGCCGTATAAATCCCTGCGTACGAACTATCTGGAATCACGGCCTTCGTGTCTTGTTGTTTACCAGCTGCATTCCACATTTGACCAGAAGTACGAATCATTGCTGGCATAGAAGCATCTATAATAATATCTGAAGGAACGTGTAGGTTGGTAATTCCTTTATCAGAATCGACCATTGCTACTGCTGGGTTCTTTGAGAAAATAGTTTCGATGTCCGCTAAAATTTCATTTTTCTTTTCAACAGGTAAACTTTCTAAGCTACTTGTTAAATGCCCAAAACCATTATTTACATTGACTCCAATTTTATCGAAAATTTCTTTGTGTTTTGCAAACAAGTCTTTAAAGAAAACTTTGACTGCATGACCAAAAATAATTGGATCAGAAACCTTCATCATAGTTGCTTTCATGTGTAACGAAAACAATACGTTTTGGTTTTTTGCATCCGCAATTTCTGTTTCTAAGAAAGACAATAATGCTTTTATACTCAATGTCGTTGCATCAATAATCTCACCCGCTAAAAGAGAAATGTTTTCTTTTAAAATAGTTGTAGTACCGTTTGAAGCAATATGTTGAATGCGAACAGTTGTTGGGTTCTTTAATGTTACTGATTTTTCGTTGTGTGCAAAATCACCTTCTGTCATCGTTGCCACATGCGTTTTAGAATTTGCAGCCCATGCTCCCATAGAATGGGGGTTCTTTTTCGCATAATTTTTAACGGCTTTTGGAGCTCTTCTATCAGAATTTCCTTCCCGTAAAACTGGATTTACTGCAGAACCTTTTACTTTGTTATAGCGAGCTAAAATAGCTTTGTCTTCCTCGGTTTTAATTTCTTCAGGAAAATCTGGCAATGCATATCCTAAAGATTGAAGTTCTTTAATAGCCGATTTTAATTGCGGTACAGAGGCACTAATATTAGGTAATTTAATAATATTTGCTTCAGGTTTTTTTGCCAATTCTCCCAATTGAGCCAATGCGTCCTCTACTTTTTGAATATCCTTTAAATATTCTGGAAAATTTGCCAAGATTCTTGCTGCTAAAGAAATGTCTTTTGTTTCAATTTGGATGTCAGATGAATTTGTAAATGCCTTTACGATAGGTAAAAAAGAACGTGTTGCCAAAGCTGGTGCTTCGTCTGTTTTGGTGTAAATAATTTTAGCCATTATTTGATGTATTTTTTAAAAAGCCAATTAGCTCGAAATCGATTGAATTTTGCTTAAAAATAAGCTGCGCAAATTTAAGAATTAAGACTGATATTTTTACTGTTAAATTCTTATTTATTAACAGGTTTAATTGCGATAAAGACAAAAAGAAGTGTAAAAATTGAGTTTCTGGTATAAGATAAAAGCCATATTCATTAATTTCTTATAGAATATGGCTTTTTTGAAATAGATTTAGAATGCTTGTATTGCTACAAACAAATAAGATATACATCTTATTTTTCTTTGTAGAAGAAATAATAAATACTATTTCATTTTTGAAACCTCCTTACAAATTGTGTTCACAATGTTTGTTAGGAATGAATCAATTGTTTTAATCTCCTTCTGTTCTAAATTTACTAATTATACATTTTCAGCATTGCTCATTACCTTCATAATTATTGCAACAACCTACTCAAAATTTTCTTTTTAGCAAAGAATTCAAATGAAACAAGATATAAAGAACGTTACTTTATAAAACTTAAGGAACTCTTTAAATGAAATCGGTTTCACGTTATATTTAAATGTCCTGTAAATTATGATTCAAATATAGTATCGATTTTTAATTTTAAAAAATTATTAATGAATTATAAATCAACACATTATTAACCTTAGTTATTCACATTTGTTCATAAAAAAAGCGTTGTGATTTATCACAACGCTTTTATTTTTTTTTATGTAAAAGAGATTATCTTCTTTTTTCAGTAATTCTTGCTTTTTTACCAGTAAGACCTCTAAAGTAGAAAATACGAGCTCTACGCACTTTACCTCTTTTGTTTACTTCAATTTTTTGAATAGAAGGTAAGTTAACTGGGAAAATTCTTTCTACACCTACCGTACCAGAAATCTTTCTGATTGTAAATGTTTCTGAAAGACCAGCACCTCTTCTTTGAATAACAACTCCTCTAAAAAACTGAGTTCTTACTTTTTCTCCCTCTTTAATTTCGTAGTATACAGTAATTGTATCTCCTGCAGCAAATTCTGCAAATTCTTTTTTGGTTACAAATTCGTCTTGAACAAATTTTATTAAAGCTTCCATATTACAATTTAATAGTTTTTTGTAAAACAACATTCACGATTTCTTCGTCAGAGGTTAATTTAGCGAGTGCAAAAATAGGACTTTTTTTTTATTACTAAAACTAAAATGGATTATTTTTT
>TARA_B110000090_G_scaffold171842_1_pt1 | contig 17246 bp, 24 predicted proteins | sample TARA_B110000090 | Tara Oceans TARA_B110000090 (sample SAMEA4397239) | marine metagenome | biome: Polar Biome; feature: [SRF] surface water layer (ENVO:00010504); material: water (ENVO:00002006), including particulate matter (ENVO:01000060) such as... | depth 5 m
TGTGCTTCGGGGTCATCGTATTTAACCTTATTCTTTGCAAGGAAATGTGCAAGTCCTATGTATCCTATTCCTAGTGAACGTCTTGCAAGGGTTGACCTCTCAGCTGCAACCACTGGATACTTCTGATAGTCTATTAGTTCTTCTAAACCTCTAACTGCAAGGTCACATAGGTTACTAAGTTCATCTAAGTCCTTGATAGTACCTACGTTAATTGCAGAAAGAATGCATAACGCAATCTCACCTTCCCCATCGATATGACTGATAGGGTCGGTGGGTAATGTTATCTCTTGGCATAGATTACTCATGTTAATCTTGTCGATAAAACTACTATGCGAATTGCAATGGTCTATATTCATAATGTAAATACGGCCAGTCTCTGCTCTTTCTTTTAATAAACTTGTAAATAATTGTCTTGCACCAATCTTCTGTTTAGGAATACTGGTTGCACGTTCATACTTCTCATATAATGCATCAAACTCGGGTGTACCAAATGCTTCGTACAGTCCCTTAACATCATGTGGTGAGAATAGTGTAATCTCTTCGTTCTTTAAGAACCTCTTATAGAACAACTCTGATAACTGAATACTGTAATCTAGTTTTCGGACTCTGTTGTCTTCTGTCCCTTTATTGTTTTTAAGTACCAAGATGTCTTCGATTTCTGCATGCCAGATTGGAAAGTGTACCGTGGCACTTCCGCCCCGTACTCCGTTTTGGGTACAACTTCGGACGGTTGCTTCAAACTTTTTAAGAAATGGTATGACTCCAGTATGTTGGACTTCACCCCCTCTAATTTTACTACCAATTGCCCTAATTCTTCCAGCGTTGATACCAATTCCAGCTCTCTGAGCAACGTACTTACCGATTGCCATGTCACTGGAGAAGATTGAGTCGAGGGTGTCATCACTGTCGACGAGAACACAACTTGCAAATTGTCGAAGTGGTGTTCTGACCCCTGCCATAATTGGGGTGGGTATGTTAATTTTGAATGTGGATACTGCATCGTAATATCTTTTGACATAGTCTAACCTATTCTCTCCGTATTCTTTAAATAATGTCATTGCAATCAACATGTACATGAACTGTGGTGTCTCATATAATGTGTTGGATGACCTGTCTTGTACTAGATACTTGTCTACTATCTGTTGCAGACCAGCATAAGTAAATTCTAAATCTCTGTGGTGTCTTATAAACCTGTTACACTGGTCTATCTCTTCCTTGTGGTAATGATTAATGATGTCGCTATCATACACACCGTGGTCTATGTTTCTTCGAACGATGTCACCTAGTGGTGGATAGATTGTTGAGTCTTTCCATTTGGTGTTAAACACTTGTTTCTGAACACCAAACAATAGTAATCTCGCTGCAACGAATTGATAATTAGGATGTTCTAGTGATATCAAATCACTTGCACTCTTTACTAAAATCTGTTGTATATCTTTTGTGGTAATTCCATCATAGAATTGTAATCCACTATTCATCTCTACGGATGACTCACTTACTCCTGTGATTCCTTTACAGGCTTTCTCTACCATTCTATGAATCTTGTCTAAGTCTATTATTGATTTCGTGCCATCAGACTTAACTACTTTGAACTCTGCATTCATATTTTCTTGTACTCCATTAATTTTATTTTTGCCGAAAGTCCTTCAAATGTACAAGTATCAATGATATCTACTATTTCACTTTGGGTCAATCCTTTCATAATCATATCGTTTATATCCTTACAGTCTGCAATGCGTTTATCATCCCATATGCAAACGTGATATCCCAACTCAATAACCTCTTCTAGTTTCTTGAGTATTTCTCCATTACGTGGTTCGTTATCATAAATGATAACTGCGTTCTCCTTCATACCATCGTCTATTTTCTTAAAGTCACTACCCCCGACTGCAACACTATTGGGTAGGAATAAACTATCTATAGGGCCTTCGGTGACATAGATAGTTTTTGTTTTGTCCACATTTTGTATGTTATAGATGAGTGGAACATCATCTAGGAACCTCATGGTCAAGTATCTTAGTGGTGAGTTGTTGATTGCTCTGCCACTTACTCCTACCAGTTCCCCATCCTCTCTAAAGAATGGTATAACGATTCGTGGGTCATTCCCAAGAACTCTATCCCTATACTTAACGTCTAGGAGTGCAAGTGTTTGGGCTGACTCTACGAACCATAATTGGTCAATCTTATCTTCGGGAACCTTACGTGCTTGTAAGTATTCACGTGCAACTTGTTTCTCCTTAGCGGGAAACATAATTGCAGACAAATCGACTTTCTTCATATTTAGTAATTCTTGATTTGGAGTAAACTTGAAAACATTTGCACTGGGCATCTTATGATTAGATGCGTGCTTCTTTGGTTTCTTGCCACTCTCTTGTAACCATTCCTTAATGTACTCTTTATGTAGGGTTGGGAAATGGTCTTTGATAAAGTTCACACTTGAGGTAGATTTACCACAGTTGTGACACTTAAATATAAAACTTTGTTCGATGACAAAGTGATACCCACGAGCTTTATGTTTGTTCTTCTGCGAATCACCACAGTATAAGCACCTGTGATTCAACGTAGTGTCACCCTTCCATTTTGCAAGTTCTAACGAACCCACAGTCATCGAAAGATATTTTCTTTCTAACCATAGCATACATCCATTATACATGAATGTATGCTATTTTACAAGGTAGTTTTTAGACTATTTAAGCGTCGATTAACGCTTGAACTCTTGCAAGTTCTGCGGTATGAAGGACTGTAGATGCATCAAAAGAAGCCACTGCTTCTGTGTAACCATCTGTTCCATCTGCTGGTGGTGTGTCACCCATTGAAGGTGCTTCAGCCACTAGATGTGCCTTAAATTCGACCAATGTCATATCTGCTGTGATTGCCATTATTGTTGTTCTCCAGTTGTTGAACCAAGTGCTTCTGCACTGGCTGTTGTCATAGGTTCAGAAGAATGTTGCATTTCTTCTTCCATTTCATGGATAGGTGCCATGTAAGCTGTCCAGTCGTTAGACCAGTCATCTTCTTCACATCTCATCCACTCGTTTGCCACTGCATCGTAACAAGCATCTGTATCAATGTTAGTTGATAGGTTATACTCATCTTCTTCGATGTCGTTAGGCATCATCCAACACTGATAGATACAATCCCAATACGCATCTTCTCCGAACCCTTCTGGGCATGGATGAGTTGGTGTTTCGGGATGGATGTAATCACCTTCAGTTGATTCTGTGAATACTACACTGTAGTCTTCAAGAGCTTCTGCTTCGTGTGGTATGTTACCAAGTGTATGTTCGATATCTAATAACATTCCGCGAATGTCATATATCATTTGTTCTATCTTTAGACGTGGGTCTAAATATTTGTCGTTTACCGCCATGATTTCTCCTAAGAAATATATTATAAATTTATATCTTTATTTAGTTTTTTTGAAGGTTCTGCATCTTCTTTTTTGGTACCTGTAACACAATTCTTTGGGTTTCACGCAACTTTTTTGTCTTACCTTTACCTTGTATCAACCCTAGTGATGTCACTAGTAGTAGAATTGCCAGCGGGTCGAATACAAATATTAACATGTAAATCACCCACCTTACGGCATTGTCAAGGTACTTGACAGAATCTTCTTGGCCGTATATTACCTCTGCAATATACTTTATAGGCCCTACTTCACGTTCAAGAGTTAGTATTATCTGTTTACTCTCGAACATCTCGTCTTTATACTCATCTATTATATCATAAGATGCGTCTATCAACAAGTTGAATTCTTCAGTTTTAGTAACAATAACATCTGCATCACCAGTAGAGGACTGTTGTAGTCTCTTAATCTCTACGTTAGCAGCGTTAATAGTCTCCTGTGCTTGTGACCTGTAGTTGTCTATGTTACTCTGTTGTTCTGCAATGTCTTCACTAACTCCTAGTCTCTGACCCTTCTGTTGGTCAAATAAGGTGTTTGCTTGTGCAACATAGTCAATCTTCTCTACATCCGCCTCTCTAAACAGCCCACCATCATCGGTAGTAATAGTCTGAACCCCTTTATCTCTTAAAGTGTTCACAGCGGTGTCTAAGGCCGTTAATTGACCTCTTAATGAGGTAATTTGACCCTTTGCATAGTCAATATCACCTTGAACTCTATCCCATGCACCATCTCTGATAGTTTCCTGTTGTTCTATAGATGTAGATACATCTATCTTTGCACCCCCAAGACTCTGTATCCTTTCTTGATACGTTGTTATCTTGTTCTCTTCCCTAGCAATCTGACTCTCGATTCTATCGACGAAAGATTGTGCTTGTGCAGTATCCCCTGTTTGTTCTGAATGAGCTTTAGATAGGTAACCGAATATACCCAATGATGTGATTAACATAAGGACAAACACTGAAAATACTAGGTAGTACTTCATGTAATTTAACTTGTCCCATGCAAGGTGTAGATAGGCTGCAGTAACAACCTTACCGAATTCTAAAGCACCTGCCATGATTACAATCCCCATGAAAGCACCAGCAAATATAGTTGCAAGTCCTAACACTGAGAAGTATGCAGCGATAGCTGCAATACCTAGGGACGTAATTACCGCGAGGTAATTCAAAAATCTATCCATAATTTACCTGTCTATGTTTCTTTTCAAGAGAGTGAATAGAGCATTTGGTTCATACTTCTTATTTCTCTTCTTGAAACCGATACTATTTGCATCAGTCGAAACGGCTGCACCTGTGGCATTCATAGGTGCATCTTCAGTCTGAAGGTTGTCTTCAACCTTCTTCTTGTTCATATCAAATAGTGTACTAATATACGTCATTTTCTGTTACCAATACCCTGTCCTCGTTGACTCCGTTCATATAACCGATATACACATCAATCCCGAAGACTTTCGAATGATGTTCAGCTATTACGATTTCTGTTTTGTGAGCGTATTCTTTATCTATCCATTCAAGTCTTCTACGTAAGTTGTATTTACCTACCTCTAGTTTACCGACTGACATGGATTCTTCTAGAACCTCTGCATCTACCTTACCTAATTCCTTTAGGTGACGATAGAACTTTTCACATAGTTCTTCCATTTGTTCTTCATCTAACTCATTATCTTCTTTCAATAAGAGTAATGCAACAGCGTATGATGCAAATTGAGATTTACCAAATGGTACCTTGTTTATTATTTTCTTTAGATTAAATACTAGTCGATGTAATGGTGTTAGGGAAGATTTTTCTTCAGACGTTTCGGGGTTATTGTCGACCATCTTACCGTCAACTTCTATCTTTTTAACCCTAGTTCCTTTCTTATCAATGAAACCAAATTTATATGCCTGCATTTTTTCCCAAGGTGTAGTCAACATCTTGAGTATTCTAAAGACTATTAGCGTATCTATAATTCTCATATATCTATTTATATCATTTAAAAGGTGGAGCTCCCAAACCGATTCGAACGGTTGACCTACTGATTACAAATCAGTTGCTCTACCAGCTGAGCTATGGGAGCTTAGAGGTCTCTTAATCGTTGGGCAATTAAATCATCGATAGGTAATTCGGGTCTGAATTCCTGTGTGATGTAGTCCAAGTATAGTAAGAGTGTTTTTATTGAAGACCAGTATCGGTCTTCTTTGATTTTAAAGTTCAACATCCTCATACATGCATCGTATCCAAATACATTGAATAGACAAATAAGGTGGTTGAGGAGTAGTCTTTCCCTTAGTTCACCACTTTCATGGTATCTAAAGAGTAGTCTTTTGAGGTATCTAAATCTGCGTAAGTCTTCTTGGAAGTCTTCCATGTCCTCACATTGTGGGTCATCGTAATGCTTCAGTGCGAATGCTGAAAAGTTTTTTGCTGTTAGTTTATCAAAGAGACTCATAATGTATTATAAAGTTAGTTGGTCTACTAGTATTTAGTAGACGCAACCAAAGGTGTTTATGCTAAAGAACCGTATACTTTGTAACTGTTGTTCATTAGTCTTTCATATCTCACGTTAAGTGAAATAATTTTTTCTTCTTTTTCGAACTCATCATGTGGAGTGTCTACTGTCTTACCGAAAGACTCACCATATCTTGAGAAAGAAAGGTCAAACTCACCACTTTCATTGAACTCTTGTGCCTCAGTTTCGACACATGCAAGTCCTACTTGAGCAAGTTTTGCCTTCATCTGTTCGACTGCAGCTTGAGGGTTCATGTATTCTGAACTTGCTGTATGTCCTAAGACTGCATTGATTTTTGCTTTTACTTCAGCATCGTCAATGTCATGAGGGATGGGTGATGAAGAAAGTCCTGCTGACTCTGTCATAAATTCATTGAATTTTTTCATAATTTTATCCTGTTATTGCAACACCAACACCAAGTACTTCGACGTTGGCCGTAAATACTTCATCTGTAGGGTCTTTCTGAATGACTTCAGATTTACCACCACCTAGTGTGAATGTTCCGATTAATGAAGCAGCTGCCGTTTCAACTGAAACCAAGTATGCAGACGTGCCAGAGTTATGCACTCTGACTGCTGTACTGAGACCGAAGTTGGAACCGTTTGTGGAACCAACTACAGTCGCAGCCTCTGAACCTAATAATTTAAGTTTCATGTTCTTATGCTACTGCAGTAATTGTTCCAGCAGCTGTACCGATACCTGCTACTGAAGTAATTGTACTTACTGTTGAAGTACCTGCGTCTTTAACTGTTCCACCATTCAATGCAACTGTGTTAGCACCGATTGAAAGTACGTCACCAGCAGCGATTGATGCTGATGCAGCAGCAACTACTAGACTGAATGTTAATTCATTAGAACCTGTTCCACTTGCATATGATAATGTGTGGTTTGCTCTTTGGTCGTTAACTACAGTTAATTGTGGTGTACCTGTTACGTCAACTGCTTCGTTAAAGATAACTTTAACAGATAGTGTTGAACCAGCAGACACGTCATGTGCAGTTGATACCCAATCGATATCAGTGATATCAGCAGCACCCAAAGCAGTTGTTAAAGCAGAGCTTGACCATGCCACTAGGACTTCAGTCAAAGTTCTACTCCCTACAATCTTCTTCAGTTCCCAACCGTGTGGTTTTGCTGATGTGTTTGTTTTGTCGGCTGCAGATAACCAATTTGGTTTACTCTCTGTTCCGCTTGTATGTCCCCATAGTGCCATTTTATTCTCCGTTTATACGTTTATTTAGCAACCTTCAACACTGCGTCGAAAGTCTTTTTAAAAGATTTTATATCTTTTTGTAGAAGTCGTGAGTATTTATCACGCAAGGCAGGCTTAACAGACATTAATGCCTTATAAACTTTCTCTGCATCGGTGTGTTTCACCTTCAACTTCTTCATATCATCTGTTCTAACTTCTGTATCTCGTTTAGTGTCTATCATTTTAGACAACTGAACAAGAATGTTTGCATCGGGTCTTAATTGCATACCCTTTGCTTTTGAGTTAAAAGCATCGATTGCTCTATCGATAACTTCGTCCTCTTGTGCCTCTGAATACTTACCACCAGCCATTATGCTGATTTTCTGTATCATTGCACGCAATTCTTTCTCTGATTTTGCTTTTGATACTGCACGTGCAATTTTCTTATTGCCACCGTCCGACATCATTGCAAAATCTGAAGTCTTCTCCATTACTGCAGAAACCTTCTTTGCTTCTCCCTTTACATAACCTAATTTCTTAAGTTTTTCCTTAAAGAGTTTGTATCTTGCATCACCCTTGATACTCATTTACTTCTCGTCGAAATGTTGTACTGAAGATGGGTCACCATATGATGATTTGCCTCTTGCAACTGAATCAAAGTCTCTTAACTGTTTCTTATTACCAGTCATAGTTACTAGTGTATCACTACCTTTTTTCTTGAATGATACTTTTAACTTCATTAATTTTGCAGATGATTGGAATTTCTCTGTTTCGGGTTTCTGTATACCTTTAACTTTATAAACAATCACTTCTTCATCAAGTGACTCTTTCATACCCATAACTCTTTGTGCAAGTTTAACAAGTGTTTGGATGTTTGATGATTCCATTTTCTTCTTGTTTGAATCGTTGACTTTTCCGTATGCTTGAGTTAGAACACTTGCAGTGAACATATCAACCATAACACCACCAACTTTGGCTGCACCTTTCTCGTCTACAATCTTTTGAATTGCAGGCATTAAGTTCTTTGCTTCTGAGATAGTACTTTCATCAAGGATTGACATTATGAAATCTTCTGCATCGTGTTTACCACTGACTTCACCAGTTTGTGATGCCCAACCTAGTAATTCGTCTTCTACCTTAGAAGGTAAATCCTTGTTGTTTTTTCTGAAATCGTCAATCGCACGTTTGTGTTTTGTGATGAGTTTTTTCCAGTCGTTATCTCTTGGATACATTTTGATTACTTTTTTGTAATCTTCATCAAGAGACTCACCGTCTAGTATACTAGACTCATTTGCATATACAAGTGCATTCTTAACTTCTTTTGAATTTCTTACTGCACGACCATAAAACTTCTGTATTTCTTTCCCTGCTATGTCAAACGCACCACCTAGGTCAAGTGCAACTTCAACTGCTTTCTTGATTTCGGGGTCTGTTATCTTATTTCGTCTAAAGTAAGTAGAAATTTCTCTACCTGTAAGCTTTTGTTTTCCGTAAGGCCCTAAAGGATTTACTTTACCGTCCTTGTCTAGGACTGCTTTTGCTTCTTGGAAGATATTCATAGTAGATAACGTCATGTTATGCTCCGTATGGTGCAAGGATTGCTGACATTGCATCATCATCATGTTTCTTAAGGATGTAATAGATTTCGTCTCTTACGAATGTATCCATTCTACCCCAAACTTTATCCCATGTATCAAGACCTTTCTTACTAATGTATACTGGTTCTCCATCATCACTTTCGACTTCGATACCTTTCTTAAGTTGACCGATAATCGCTGCAACTTCTTTGTCATTAATTGTTTCAGACTTCTGTAGTTTTTCTAGGTCTTTAAAGACTTTTGAATTAACTTTTAATTTTGATTTTTTAACCTTCTCAGAGACAACTTCGGTTTCTTCACCACGGTTTCTAGCACCAGCAGCTTGAGCTGCAGACATTCCGTGTCCGTAATTAGGTTTTCTATACTTTCCCACCTTTGATTTGGCTTTATCTCTTGGCCCCTCTTCTATCTGTCCTTCGAATACAGCCATAAGAATTTTTTCAAATCCTTTGTCTTCTTTGATACCAAGTTTCTTAATCTCGGATGCAATCTTCTTGTTGATGTCACCAACTTCTTTTGTGGCAGCTGGGCCTTGTGCAACTAGTCTTGCTTTTTGCATAAGAAGGTCTGAGTATTTTGCATACTTTCCAGCCTTCTCGTTAAATGTTTCTGATTCTGCGACACCGTCAATTGGTGTAGGTAAGACTTGTTCTATCTTTGCTTCTTTCTTCTCGTCTTTACCGTCCCAGTTCTTATCGATGTAATCATAGAATTCTTTCTCTTTGTCACCCTTAAGTTCTGCTGGAGATGTTACTCCAAACTTCTTTAGTGCAGCTTGAAAAAACTTCTTATAATCACCACTTTCCAATACAATTGCGTTAGCAGCTGCAAGTAAAGAGTCTGATAAACCGTTACCTAATCCTTCAAATTTCATTGTTTTAAATCTCCGTTTTCGAAGTAGTCAAACAATTGGTCTTTGCCTTTTTCATTAAGACGCAAAGATTTTGCAAGTCTACCTAACATATTCTTTTCTGTGAGTTTTTCTACAGTCTTTTGGAAAGTCTCTTCTATGACTGGTACATCGGGTAATGAATCTTCATCTTCATCTCCCACTGGTACTTCGGGTAGAGTGTTTTCTTTCATGTGATAACCTTTGCCATCACAATGAGGACATGGTACTTTTTCTTCGTCTAATAAAGTACTCGTGGTTGCTAAGTCTTCTTCAAGATGTGCGACTAAAGCGTCTATCTCATCTGAAATAACATCCTCAGCCGTCTTTTCAACTGAACCTTCTTTGCGTGGTTCAATATAATTTCGAACCTCGTCTAGTTTTTCCTTCCAGTTTTCTGATTTATAACTCATAGTCTTATTTATGTAATTCGTATCCTAACAACAAGATTGTCCTTGCCTTTTATTAACCTGTGATAGGTCATTTTAGGGATATAATACTCTTCTCCTTGGTTTAATTGTATAGGTAGTTCATCATCATGTTGCAATTCCCACCCACTTCCGTTCAATACTGATACTATTCTAGAGTCTCTATCTCTATGCCATACCAGTTCATTATCTAATACACTGTTCTCAAAGGTTCTGATAACATACTTGATACCAGTACCGTGTTGGTCTCTGACTTCTTCCCTATAGGGTTTAGTCATCGAGTCCTTCATGGTAGTTGTCTGATTTTTCTCTATATCCATAATAGCCCTTATCTTCGGGTTCTAGGTTAAACACCTTTTCTACCCAGTTTTCAGCCACATTCTCTGCATATGTTTCAGAATGCTGATGCACCTTTCTTGTTGCACTCCAACCATTCTGTTCATATAACTCTACTTCGAAACCCTTTGAAGTCCTGTAAACTTCTGCACTTCTTTCATCTTTTCTGAAAGAGTGGTATAATTCTTTGTTCATAATTTAATTCCTACACCTATATTTAGACTACCAAAAAAAGTCTCCACCACCACTTAAACCTAGTTGTTTTGCATAGTGTGGTAGTCTGCAAGCCCAATAACCTGCTGTAGTCTTGTCATTCTTAGTGTCGCATTGGTGTCTTGCAACGAAACTCTTTCTTGCTTTGTCATTCTTTAACTTGACTTTTAACCCTGTAGTATCACCCCAAGATATCTTCTTAATCTTGTCTCCGTCTTTAACATATACGTAATACTTCTTCGAACCACCTACTTTAGGTTTGTTTAGTTCGGGTTCTTTCTCTTCTTCTTCCAGTATCATAGGACAATCTAATGGTACCATGTTACCCTCATAGATTTCAAATTCACCTAAATCAGTCTCGATGATGTGTCTATCTACTTCAGTAAGTCGGAATCTTCCTTCTGCAAGTCTCTTCCTTGCCTCTTTGATGACTTCAAAATACATCATAGAACCCAATCTAAAGGGATTGTCGGTTATATTAGTGTTAGTCTCTTGTAGACTATCAACTGTCTCGTGTATAGCCAGTTCATGAAAGGTCTTCACGTTTAACCGTACATCTTTGCAAAGCTTAGAAGGTCAAGGGTTTCAAATGCACCTTGTGTATCTTCTACTCTAAATGCTAATTTTCCTTTCAACACTACTGGTTTAGCAGTGTAAGTAGACATTGACGAATATTGTAAGGTAGACGTTCCTTTACCTTTATCAGTTCGTTTTAGTCCTGATACTTCTGAACCATAGATAGAAAGATTTTTCATCTTTGGTGCAGCTTCTTGAACTTCTTCGTAAGACTCACCATATGTTTCGCATGGAGTTTTTCCACAACCACAATTTTTTTCTTCTAGTTTAGACTCGTTGTATGGGAAACCTTTTAGAGGGTTAGGATACTTAGTAGAGAAGTGTTTTTTCTGTCTCTCTTCATTTACCTGTGCAATTTGAGATAGATATTTCTCTACCTGTTGGCCTGGGGTGTCTTCTTGGTAAGAACTTACTATTTCATCAGTCCCTATTTCTAGAACGCCGTTGTCGTTTTTGTTACCAGTACCTTTCATTTTTCCTTCCTCAATTTGTTTAACGTACTCATGTGGTACGATTCTTTTTTGTCTGCGTCTGCTTCAGCTTTCTTTCTGTCTGCATCACGTTTTGATTTGATTGCGTTATCAGCAGTCTCTTTTTCTTTCTGACCGTCGATACGTTCTTGTTCTCTTTCGTGCTTATCAGTAAGTGCTTCAAGTTCAGTTTCGTGTCTGTTCTTGATTCTCTCAAGTTCACCTGCTTGTTTTGCCTTTAACTCTGCACCATCTACCGCTGCATCTTCGTTCATGTCACCGAACTTGAGGAATAATTTACCTTTATCTTGTTTCTTATCAGTTGCTTTGTAACCAACCATTGAACCTAAAGTGTTTAGCATTCCTAAACCTTTTTCGGTATTCTTATTCCACTCCTTTTCTAATCTCTGTTTTACTTTGTTGAGAACTATGTCAGCAATATCATTGAATGATGCTACTTGTTTGCCTTCCTCTACACTTTCTATTATAGTGTTCTTAGGGTAAGACTTCTTGATGTATCTGATAATCTCTTGGACGCGTCTACTATCAATAATACCAAAGATTCTAAACTTATTACCCTGTCTCTTTAGAACGACTTGAGCACCCATACCAGTTGTTTCGAGTTTGTCTCCAACTGATTTAACGGTTTTACCGTCCATGTCTTTACCGTCATAGAATGCATCTATAACTTTCTTATCTTTAGGAGATAATGCTTCATCCAACTCAACTTCTTCTTTAGGAACACAATTAGGAACTTTTTTTCCGTTCTTCTTCTTCATCCCTATCTGCTCGTAGTCTTTCCAACAAGGGTCATCTTCTGATAGACCTTGACATGGATGTGCATCGTCTTCAAACATTGAAATCATAGATTCAATTGAAGCGTGAGTTGTATCTTCTCTGAGTTTGTTTTGTCGTTCTTTAAGTATACTGTTTAATATGTCCATAGTGTTATTTATCGTTTTTTAGCATCCAGTTCTGTTTGTTTCCATGCAAGTGCCTTCTTATTCTTCGGGTAAGAACCACTCCAACCTAGCAACTTAGTATAGACCTTGTCTGTCTTTTTCTCAAGTGATGCAATATCATCGTCATTTGTTACGTGTATGAAGTCTGTACCAAACATTGCTCTATATAACTTTGCATTTTTTTGTGCGTTATCCCAATCTTGTTTTACAATTTCGGGTGGTAACTTACGAGCTCTTTTTGCATTTCGTTTTTGTGCATTATCTAAGGATGCATCAACGAATAACATCTTATAGTCATATCCTAGTTGGTCTAGCATCTTCTTGTAGTTCTTAATTTTCTGAGACGCTGCACTTGTTGTATCAAAGATAAGACCTAGTCTTCCTTTAATATACTGGTCTAGGTTCATACCTGTAATCTTCTTTGCCTTAGCACGGATAGGGTCTCTGTCCTTTGCATCTATTTTTCTTAGGTCTAATCCTAGTCCTGCTTTCTTAAGTCCGTGTTCAAAAGCTGCATCTGTATTAACTAGTTTGAGACCTAATGCTTTGAGTGATAGTTTATTAACTACTGCACTCTTACCACTGCCTGGGCCTCCACTTAGGAATACTGCTTTAAATATCCCTTGGTCGTATACACCCTCTGTTATAAGGTCTTCAATCATATAGTCGGGTAGGTGTGACTCTACGATTCCCATACCTTTACGTATGTCTTTGTATAGACTCTCTATGTCCTTTTTATTTTTAGATGGAACACCTTGTGCAAATGCTTTGAAGTCACCCACTTCTGCAAGAGCTCTAAGTTTGGATGCACTCATACCACTTAGGTCATCTGCATCGGGGTCTCTCTCCCCTGCTGATACGATTTGTATCTCTTCGAATTTGTAATAGCCGTGTCTTGCTTTTACGCCGTTGTATTTGTTGAGTAACATCTCGAACTCTTTGATTCTATCTGAACCAACTACCATCTTAACTCGTGTAAAGTTCTGTCTCTGTAGTTCATTACATATATCGAATACAGTTCTTGCCTGTACGTCTGCAACTATCTTACCAAAGAACTTCTTAAGATATCTTACTTTGACTTTATGGTCTAGTGGATTTTTCTTCTTATCATTTGAGTGAGATGAGAATAGCATTGGTAGATAACCACCGCTTGTTTCCTTTTTAAGCTTTGCAACTAACTTTGCATGACCTGTTGTTGGTGGATTGAATCTACCAAACGAAAATACAACACCCTTGTCTTTTGCTTCAGTTAAAAATTTATCGAATGTTTTCATTACTTGTCCCATGCCTTGATTGCAGTAAAGTTATTGAATGCAAATTCCATTCTATCTACTAGTTTTACTGCTTTACCTTTCTTATCGATTGCAACATAACCCTCGGGGTTAACTGCTTCAAACCCAGTTGCTGTCTGTTTGAATGTACCGATACTCTTTACTCTATTTAGTGCCACAATGATGATTTGTTTTGCAATCACCAAGTGACCCATGAAAAATGTAAGATTGGTTATGAACTTCTTGAGACTTCTTAAGTCCCTACTGATATCTTTACCAATTTCTGTTTTGATTGTTTTATGTTTCTCTGATTTGACACCACCAACTACCTTATCAGCCCAAACAGATTCAAAGTGTTTAATGTACCCATCATATGTTGGGTTAAACTTACCCTGTCTTATAAGTGAGTTACAGTATGTTTTGTACGCTGCTCCAGCACCCTTCTTAGTGATAGTCATCTGTAGGTCTTGAAACTTTGTTAGGTCTTTCTTAGAGATACCATGAAATGCTTTACCTACTGAAGACAACTCCTTGGTTAATTTAACGGTTTCTGTTGCAGTCATTGAACTGTTACCACTGACATCTTTGTATGTTGCATCATCAATCCATACATCTGAAGTGTGTCCTAGCTTAGATATATTTGCACCGAATGATGCACCCAACCCTTCTATAGTACTACCTTCGTATGTGGTGTGGAATACAATACCCATCTTAGAACTTGCAATCTGCTGACCTAATTTAGAGTCGGCTTGTACTGCATATAGAATTGTATTGGGTTGAAATGTAATGAATGACTGACCATCTATAGACTGTGTCTTTGTGTCGTTGGTGTACATTAAGTCACCTTGCATGACGTTAGACCATGATAGTTTTGATAGGTATTTGAATGAGGTTAGGAACTTCTCTTTAAGAGCTCCACCAAGTTCTTTTGCATTTTTAATTTGGTCTTCTGAAGTATAGAACAAAGGAGTCTTATTGAATAGGGATTTCTTTGCAACGAAGAATTGACCTGTTTCGGGGTGTTTCCCACAGAATATAGCAGGAGCTCCATCCCATTTTACGGTCATATTAACTGAAGATGACGAGTTGCCCTTCATCATGTCTCTAAGACCTTGTAAGAAGTTTACGGCTCCTCTACCACCATCGATGCCTTGGTTGATGATTTCATCTTCGAGATGTTCTAAATGTAGATTTTTTGCACTCATAATAGATATTATACCACACTTGGTGGTTCCTGTCTACTATTTATGGTATTTTTAGCTTACGATGCTAGGTCTTCTTCACCATTATCGATACGTGCTTGGATTGCAGCAAGGTCTGCTGTTGACGAGGCAATTGTAGCCTCGAATGTTGGAATTATGACTTCGTTCCTTACTATGTCACCTGCTGGAGAACCATCAGCAGTTGAATCTTTTTCGATTTTCATCTCTACATATGCTTGGTCTGCTGTTGTAGTATTAATACCTTCGGCATCATGCCAGTCAATAAATGCAAGAATACCTGCTCCAGTCCATTCTGCCATGTTCGTATCTGTTTTAGATTTACCTGCCCAGTAAGTTCTTGTGACTCCGTTGAGGAAATCTTTCTTTTCTGTCATCTCAGCGATGGTTGCTTCAAGTAGTGCTTTTTGGTCTGTAAGTTCTGACATGTATAACTCCGTATGTGTTTACTGAATTATTTATGTTTTAGAGAGCGGTGTCGAGTGTAGTTTATCCTCGATTTTGTCTATTTTTTTGGTAATTTTCTTTGTTGCGGACTCGTCGTGTTCCCTCTTCGCTTCTCGAAGTTTCTTTTTCAATGCAATTTTTTCCTCAATTGCAGTGATAACGTCCGTTGATTTCAGATTAGTAGTCATGATATATTACATATTTATAGCACTTCAGAACACCTGTTATAAGCTTCGGTGCCTGTAGTTTGTTCTAGTTGTGTTCGGGTTTCCCAATCTCTATGTGTGCATTCTTCATAAAGAGAACCACCTACCATCTGTTGTCTAAACATCCAGTTACCGATTGAGGAGTTACCACCTTCATAAAGGTTAAAGTCATTTGCATATAATAGATACACATTGCTTTGTGACCCACTCATAGACATATCAATTGTAGTGATATCATTATATAATTGTACTATATCTGAGGTGTTTCTAGTACTCATTAGATTAACAATGTTATCTGTATAATAAGGATTATTTGATGAACGTATTCTTAATTCAAAGTCACTAGTTGAAGCATTCTTACCACTCATAACAACTCTTCGGTCTGAATCCCTAAGTGCAAGTTCAACTGAATACGGCCCTATAAATCGTACAAATGTTTTCTCATATGCATAGTCTCCCTTTCTCTGTTCAATAGATATGTGTACTCTGATTCCACTAATGATAGTTGGGGTTGCATTTTCCTCATAGTTTTCTGATATAAGAACTGTAGAGTTTGCCTCTAAGTTGGCCATTGTTAATTCTATGGGTAGACTATCTGAGTCTAGTATCTGACCTAATGAGTTTCCTCTTACCCCATTGAAGTTATGTCTACGATTGTATCTGAAGTGACTATCCTCTTGAGTAGATACGGTTTCATTTTGTATATCGTATGTGACATCTGAGAATGCTTGATTGTTTAAAATCTTATTGATAATCTCATCTGTTAATAATCCTCTGAATCCCATGTTGTATTCTTGTTCTAGTAACGACTCAATCTTGTGTAGTGTGGTAAGGAAGTCTACTACCTTTTCACCTATCGCTTGTTGTGTGGTATCTCCCGAGGCGATGAAATCATCATAGAAATAGTTTCTATTGATAGAAAAGTTTACTTCTAGATTGTATAGGAAATTATTTACATCCTGTTTAACTGACTCTGCAGTTTCATTTGCTACGGTTCCACATCCATCTGCAACTGTAATTGCACTAGGTAGTAGTGCATTGATTGATGCAAGTAACATGGTAGTGAACGGTGTGACATTTGCCTTACCTGTACCATCTGAGTCATGTGGAAAATACAACATAGTATATGCATCGTTTACATATCCCCTTGTTGAATCGTATGCACCTACTGGTACCTCTGCAACTCTTGGGCGGTTTAACCCACAGTTAACTGTCCAGTTGTTTATAGCACTGAACTCTGAATCTAGGAATTCGTATTCGTTGGTATCAGAATTAAAGGTTCCCGAAGGTTCTCCTTCGTCCTGTGTCAAGTTGTAGTTAAAGTCAACAAAGACATTGGCACCTTCTACATATCCATCGATTACTTTAGTTCCGTAAATCGGGGATGAGCCTGATACTGGTGGGGTTGTTAGTGACTGTAATGATTGTAGTTCGGGGGAAGTTGTTCCACCACCACCACAACTAACTAATACAGCAAGTATTGGTATAATTATTAATTTTTTCATAAGACCTCTCATAATCTATAGTCCTATTATACTATAATA
>TARA_B110000090_G_scaffold80126_1_pt1 | contig 17072 bp, 16 predicted proteins | sample TARA_B110000090 | Tara Oceans TARA_B110000090 (sample SAMEA4397239) | marine metagenome | biome: Polar Biome; feature: [SRF] surface water layer (ENVO:00010504); material: water (ENVO:00002006), including particulate matter (ENVO:01000060) such as... | depth 5 m
ATGCCAACAAAAGCAGCCTTACCTTACATGAAATTAACCAAAGGCAGCGTGATGTTCATTTCTAGCTTAGCAGGTCTGCATGGTCTACCTGCTGGGTCAGCTTATTGTGCAGGGAAAATGTCATTAACGGCATTCTGGCAATCTATGAGAATAGAATTAAACAACACAGGCATTCACTTTGGGATATGCTATGTTAGTTTTACTCAGAATGATGCGAGCAAGCGAATGCTCTCATCTGACGGAAAATTAGTGCCTATACAAAAAAGACCGGAAATCTTAAAGCAAAGTCAAGAACAAGTAGCCTCTGCTATTATTAAAAGTCTTAAAGAACGAAGAGCAAAAGTGGTCCTATCTGTTTTTGGCAAAATAACAGAGTGGGTATTTAGATATTTTCCAAGACTAGCAATGTATACTATAGTTTCTTTGAATGAGAGAAAAATGAACTTACAAGAATCAAATGCTAGAGATAACGTCACTAATAATCTTTTGGATACGGAATGAACCTTAGCAAAGCATACCAGAAGACACAGTAGTAATGAGTAATAGCCTATAGAACCTAATTGTTATATCTCGCCACAATTGGCATACGTCTGCCAAAGCCAAAGGCCTTATGACTGATACGCAGTGTAGGTGATGCTTGGAAACGCTTGTACTCATTGCGGTCTACCATACGCACTATTTTACGTACTAAGTCTTCAGTGAGTCCTTCTTCTTGCAAAGCTACTATCTCTTTCCAACCTTTCTTTCCCTCTATATAATGGAAGAGTATCTTGTCCAAGATAGGATATGGCGGAAGAGAATCACTGTCCTTTTGGTCTGGTCGTAATTCTGCACTCGGTTCTTTAGTTATGATTTCATAAGGTATCACTTCTCCATAGCGATTGATAAATCTAGCAAGATCATATACCTGCTCCTTATAGAGATCCCCTATCACAGATAAGCCGCCACACATATCACCGTAGAGTGTACTATAACCTACAGCACTTTCACTTTTGTTACTCGTATTGAGCACCATATTGCCAAACTTATTGCTATACGCCATTAGTATAATCCCACGACTTCGAGCTTGCAGGTTTTCTTCTGTCACATTCGGGTTTTTCCCTTCAAATTCTTCAGCGAGTGTATCTATAAAGCTATCAAACACGTTTTTTATAGCAATATTACTGAAGGGCGAGCCAAGGTTCTCTGCAAGCTTCTTAGCATCGTCCACAGAACCCATGCTACTATACTTACTCGGCATGGTGATGGCTTTTACATTTTCCGCTCCGAGAGCTTCCGCAGCTATGGCATGTACCACAGCACTATCTATACCTCCACTACTGCCTATCACTGCTTTTTTAAATCCTACTTTGGCAAAGTAATCCCGCACACCCATCACCAGTGCATCGTGTATCAAGCCTATGTCGTAGTCATAATAGTCTTGGTGATTATCTTCGTAGATATTGCTACTGTCCCACTTTATCACCTTGAAGTCTTCCTTATAAAACTCACACTCCTCTGCTATCTCTCCCATCCTATTGATAAACATAGATCCACCGTCAAAAAGAATATCCGTATTCCCTCCTACTTGATTTACATAAAACAACGGAATTCCGTAGGTCTTAGCATTGAGCTGCATCCGGGTTCTTCGTTTCTCTACGTGATTATAACTATAGGGCGATCCGCTCAGATTAATCATTACACTTGGCTTCTGCCCGATAAGCTCGTCCATAGGAGTCACTTTATAGAGTTTCTCATCATCTAGATTCCAGAGATCTTCACATACAGTCACTGCAATACGCTCCCCTTTGTACTCTACACACTCAAAAACCTCATTGGGCTGAAAGTAACGGTACTCATCAAAAATGTCATAGGTAGGTAAAAGTGTTTTGTCTATCCTACGTAGCAATTTTTTATCTGCATAGAAAAATGCTGAGTTATACAGTTTCTTGCCTTTTTGCAAATTACTCCAAGCCGGACCACCTACGATCACGGCTATACCGTCTGTCTCTGCACATATGAGTGCTAAGCCCACCTCACAACGTTCTATAAAACTAGGGTAATCGAGTAAGTCTTTGGGTGGGTATCCACAAATGGCTAGCTCTGAGAATACTACTATATCCACTTTAGTAGCTTTCGCCTTATGTATTTCACCTATAATTTTAGAGGTATTCCCCTCCACATCTCCTATGATATAGTTCAGTTGAGCTAAGGCTATTTGCATTTTAAATTTCTGTAAGTTAATGTCTTAAAACAATACTCCAACAGATAGTGCGAAGTAGTTGTTTTTAGCATCTGAGGTTTTATCCTTTACAAATATGTCTGTGAATGTATTGGCAAAACGGATACCACCTTGCAGTGAGGTGCTACCAGCCATTTTATACTCTACTCCACCCCCTATGATCAGCGGAAAACGAAGTAAAAACACTTTATCATCAAAGTCACTGACAGAGAAGGCATCGCCCTCTACATCATTTACTTTATAATCTGTAGGATTTCGATCTGCTATACTCTTTGGCAGGCTTGCGCTAGTGATAGAGGTACGAGCACTCATAGCAAATCCTGGTGAGAAACCGAAATTCCCCCAATAGGTCATATTGCCAATTTCTTTAGTTCTAAACTTAATACTTACAGGTATCTCTAGATACTGTATGTTATACTCATAGTTGAGATCTGTGAGTACCGTGCCTGCAGTATCTCCAGTAAAAGATTGTGCTGACGTAAGGTTAAATTTACTTTTCACAGTAGATAGAAGAATCTCAGCAGATACACCATAATTAGGCTTGAAATAATAATCTCCCATAATACCATAAGCAAACCCAAGTTGCACTCCATCATTTTCTATTGTTCTACTGGTATTCCCTAACCAGCTCATATTGGCCTGACCCTTTAGTCCAAATCTAAACTCTCCCTGTGCAAAAGATACTTGTGTAATAACCATACCTAGTACTAGTATTGCGATGTTCTTTAATTTAATATTCATATTTTAGAAATTTTACACAAGTTTATGCTAAATAAAACTAAACTACTGCACAACATGTACATACTTTCTATCCTGGTTATTTCACTAGCGGGGTGTGGTGAGAGTCAGTATGTTAAAAACCTCTCTGACACAACCCTAGATATGGAGATTACTCGTTTTGAGCAAGATCTATTTTCTAGTACCAGCGTGGATGAGATCCTGAAACTTAGCCAAAAACATCCTGATTTTTATCCTGTATATGTGAATGATATAATAGCTGCTAATGTGCAAAGACAGGGTGCTAATGATACAGATATAGCTGTAGAAATATACAAGTATATCAGTCATAGAGATATGGACTCACTTTATGGTATAGTGCAGTCTCATTTTAAGGATTTTAGCTCGTATCAAAAAGGGCTAGAAAAAGCAAGCAAGTACATAGCGTACTACTTCCCTGAGGATAGCATACGTAATGTGACTACCTTTATATCTACCTTCCAGTACGGTGCGGTATATGACCAAGTTCATACGTCTTTTGGGGTAGGATTAGATATGTATCTCGGGTCAGACTTTGAAGTATATGGCATGTTAAATCCAGAGAACTTCCCTTTATATAGGGTTCGAAAGTTTGAGCCATACCGTATAGTGCCTAACTGCATACAGACCTATGCAGACTATAAAGTACCTGCTCATAGCGATACTAAGTTCATAGAAAAGGCCGTATACGAAGGAAAAAAACTCTACCTCCTAGACCTACTGCTCCCCACTTCACATGATAGCCTAAAAATCAACTACACGCGAGGTCAGATAGAGTGGTGTGTAGACCAAGAAGAAAACATGTGGAAGTACTTAGTGCAGGAAGACATCCTCTTCAGTTCTGACAAAAATCAATACCAAAAGCACTACTTCAATGACGGACCATTTACCACACCTTTTGGCAATGATAGTGCTCCACGAACCGGTGCGTGGATCGGCTGGCAGATAGTACGCAAGTATATGGCCGCTAATCCTAGTCTGACCATCCAAGATTTGTTAACTGAGAAAAACCACCAAGCCATATTTCAGAAAAGTGGGTACAGACCGTAGGAAGTTTTGAGTTGCAAATGAAGAATTTCGAATTTCAAACTCCAATAGGTTCGAGGAGAATATACCGTAGTTTTTATTTCTCCACTAATCAAAGACACCAGTAGTATCGATGAGTAAGCATACCTGTTTTTTTTAAATTAATACTACCCGATTATTCCTACCTTGAGTCATTTACGAATCTATCTATTTAAATAAAGCTACTAGCCATTCCTTTCTTTTATCTTAAGCTTAGGATTAGATTCTTAAACTTAGACTTATGTTAATCTTACCCTTTAAAGCAAAAATACTCCCCTCTAGGACTCACTACTATTCGTGGCAACTCTTTACTTTCTTCGAAGAGGTCATACCCTTTTTGAAGTTGTTTCCAAAAAGACACCAACTCGCTATCGTATTGCTTAGCGAGCAACTCCATATTCTCCTCTGTAAGGCGAGCTGGAAAAATGTGAACGGGAATACCTTCCGCATCCTGAACAGATGCTTCTACACAAAAAACATATAATTCCTTAATCCACTGGTCTGTGATGGGTATACAGCCAATCGTATTGCAACCCCCATGGATGAATATCATGCCGCCAGGAGCAAACCTGTCTGAAAGTGCAGAGTCACTGGCATTGGGGTAATTCACCTTAAGCGATAAAAAATAAGCACTCGTGGGATTGAATTTACTAATATTATAAAAGCCCTCTGGTATTTGTCTATCACCCTCCTTACGCTTTGGACCTAGCTCTCCCACATTTTCACAAAACTTATACGTAGTTATAAGTTTATAGACGGAGTCTTCTTTGTTTTTAGCCCAGACTTCTAAGTCCTCCTCAAACTTGAATGCACGCAGGAATATATCACAATTAAAATGATTAACCCCCTGAGCTCTCAGCTTCGCATAGGCTTCTTCCCCCTTATCTCTGTACGCCTCAAAAACAGTAGAATACTCAAGCTGTAGATCTTTAAAGCTCGGTTCTTCTGACATAAATGACAAGTAAATAGGAATGGATAATAAGAGTGTGAGTATACGCATTTGACTTAGTGCAAAGGTGCTATATTATTCTGTTTTAGCCCACTTAAAATCATAACTCTCGCCGTCTATCAATAACTGAATCACGTAAGTACCAGCGGGCAAATCGACCCCTGAAATAGTTAGTTTATTATCAAAAGTCATAGATAATATCTCTGGACCCATTACTGAAAATACGTAAACTTTAGCCTTTCTTCTCTTTTTTAATTTGATATGCAGTGAACTAGAGGTCTGAGAAACATCAAATTTTCTGGCAGAGAGTACATTCACATTAGCACCTCGTCTTCTAGTATCTAGTAAGTATAAGTTTTGCCCGATTACATTGAGTTCGTCTGATATAAAAATCTCCTGTCCATTGGCAAAAGCCACTGCTTCCTTCTGTGAAAAGCCAACAGAATGTGTCACCCATTCCCCTTTTAGCAGAGTATTCGCAGCACTTATTTTAGTCAAATGTACTTTACCGCTACTGAGCAGAGCAAGAGTGTCCATATAAATATCCGCTGCTGTAATCCAACCTGACTTCCTATCTGACGCGGAAAACTGGATACTATCTATTAACTTAGCCACATAACTTCCTGGCTCATCTGGCAAAGAATACATATAGCACCATCCATCAAATGGTTCGGTTCTATTTTTAGTAAAAAGATAAATACTGTCTTTATACCAGATCATAGCTTCACAGTCAAAGTACAACTGCTCATTAGCTGGAGGAAACTGCGTCTGATTCTCGTAGGTATACGAAATGGTCTCTACCGATAACTCATTGGTAAATACAGATTCTGGATTCACTGCTTTATAGATCTTCAGGTCTCTTCTCCTATTATTATTATTCCCAAAATCACCAATGTAGATATTCCCTAAGTCATCCGTGGCTAAATCTTCCCAGTCTACATTAGATGCGTTTAGCATTTCGAACTCGCTATACGCATTCGTAACAGTATCATAGCGATACAGTATGGGATCATTACCGCTGTCATTTATAAAATAGAGAACTCCATTACCATAGTGTACCATCCCAGAATTTTCCTCTAGGTCATCACTGAGTGAAGTAACTGTACGAACGGTTTGGGCAGAGACTTGATATAATCCAAAGATGGATAAACAGAAATATAGGAGACATCGCAACTTTAGCATTGTCAATAATAACCCGAAATATACATTAGTACACATTGCAGACTAAAAAACCTGCATCATACGACTTGTAAAACAACAAGAACTCCTCTTCTTTAAAATACAGATAGCGGGGTAGACTGCTGGGAAAGAACAGATACAGTCGAGGAGCATTGTGATTTTCCTAGATTAAATCCCAGATTTGCAGGCCATAATACCGTATCTCAAATTAGCTAAACTTCATCATCAATTGATGGTAGAAGCTTCACTCGTTATTGAATTTTACTAGAGCCAAGATACCGCACATTGTGAGTCATTTTTGGGGTGTAATATTCTTAGTCAAGATGTTCCAAGACATAGTGAGGGATTCACTATTTTTGCGGGGATTTTGAGCGGAACATTATACATAGTACCCACGCCAATAGGCAATCTGGGAGACATCACCTACAGAGCCATAGAAGTGCTCTCACAGGTAGATGCTATACTGGCAGAAGATACCAGACAAACTAAAAAACTACTAAACCACTACCAAGTAGAGAAAAAGCTCATCCCGTACCACCAGCACAATGAGCATAAAAACTTGCAAATGGTTATAGATAAACTCACAGCAGGAGAAACATTTGCCGTATGTACGGATGCAGGTATGCCAGGTATATCAGATCCTGGATTCTTACTCATACGTGAAGCAGTACAAGCAGGAATCAATGTAATTACCCTGCCAGGAGCAGTAGCTGCTATAGTAGCTTTAGTGAATAGTGGACTCCCTTGTGACACCTTCGTATATGAAGGATTTCTACCACACAAAAAAGGCAAACAAACCAAGATACTCAGTCTAGCAGATGAAAAAAGGACCACTATTTTTTATGAAAGTCCACACCGTATAGTGAAGACTTTAATTATGATAAAAGAACTGCTAGGTGATGAAAGAGGAATCGTAATCGGCAGAGAATTAACCAAAAAATTTGAGGAATACGTAAGAGGAAGTGTGACCGAAGTACTGGCACATTTCGAAGCCAATACACCCAAAGGAGAATTTGTACTATTAGTAGCAGGTAATGATAAAAAATAGAAAACTAAAACTCACACTACTCACGCTATTACCAGGTATTTTATTCTGGCTAGCTTGGCCCCCCAGAGATTTGTTCTTTTTAGGGTTTGTAGCATTTGTACCACTACTTTTATTAGAAAAAGAAACACATACTACCAAAAGAAGTGGATGGATCATGTATGCCGCTTTACTTTTTTGGAATATCATACTCTCGTGGTGGGTCTACTATGCCGAAGCACCTAACAGCATAAGCCACAGTTTACTCATCACCTTTGTGATGATGGCCGCTAATGCAGCGGTGATGTACCTCCCCTGGTGGGGATACCGCAAAGCTCGGAAAACTATGAGTGACAGCAGAGCACTTTTTGTATTTATAATGCTTTGGTTAGCCTTTGAGTATCTGCATCTTAACTGGCAGATTACGTGGCCTTGGTTTACACTGGGCAATATCTTTGCGAAGCATAATGAAGTAGTGCAATGGTATGAAATCACAGGAACACTGGGCGGAAGTCTCTGGGTACTGTGGGCCAATGTATTGGTATTTAAAACTATAGTATTGACGGAGAAAAAATGGACTGCTTGGATCAAACCAGCACTAGTAGTACTCGTGCCAATGTTAATTTCTATTCCCTTTTATGTAGCTAGTATCAACTCTCAAACTTTAGACAAAGAAGGATACGAAACCATCCTCGTACAACCCAACATAGATCCAAATCTCAAATGGCAAGATAATCAGAGAGTAAGTAACCTCGAAAAAATGCTGGCCATGGCGGAGAAAGAAATCACTCCAAATACTGAGTACGTAGTGATGCCAGAAACTGCGGTAGTAGAGTATGTAGACGAAGATAAAATGGATAATTCTGAGAGTGTTCGAATCCTTAAAGCTTTCGCTAAAAAACACCCACAAATCCATATTATCACTGGAATATCTACCTATAATTGGTATGCTGAAGGTGAGAAGATGCAACCTACAGCTCGTGAAGCACAAGGACAGTATTACGAAAGCTACAATACTGCTATGGAAGTAGGTCCAAGTGGAAAAACAGACTTGTATCATAAGATAAAATTAGTGCCCGGTGCAGAGAAGATGCCGTATCCAAAGGTGCTTTCATTCTTAAACTTCCTTGCACTAGATCTGGGTGGAATAAGCGGAAGTCTAGGCAAAGACCCATATCCAAAAAACTTTGATGCAGGAGATAAGCCAGATGTAGCTCCACTGATATGCTATGAGAGCGTGTTCCCAGGTCATGTGGCGGACTTCACCAGAAGAGGTGCTGAGATACTGCTGGTACTAACCAATGACGGCTGGTGGCAAGATACAGATGGCTATAAGCAACATATGTACTATGCCTGCCTAAGAGCTATAGAAAACCGAAGAGAAGTACTGCGTAGTGCCAATACTGGAATAACCTGCAGAATAGACCAAAGTGGAACTATCCAAGAAAGAACAGAATGGTGGGAACCTACAATACTCAAAGTTGTTGCACATAAAAACACCGAGCTTACTTTTTACAGCAGATTTGGGGACTACATCGGCAGATTAGCCAGCTTTATTGGTGTGTTCTTCTTATTGGGCATGTTTGTGAAACGAAAGAGTAAGTTAGGCAGTAAGAATTGATGATTAAATAAAACTTAAAAAAATTGAAAGAAATTACGACAGACAACTACCTAGTGGGATATGGTATAAACATAGTACTTCCTATAATTTTCATCCTTGCTTTTTTTTATTTGAAAAATAAAATGACTAAAAAGCTTTCAGGAGATACACCACACTTTGGGCTATTTCTAGTATTTTTCGCATACGGTGGTTTATTGTGGGGAGTACTTACTTCACTTTTTTGGAGATATACCGAAATGGCTAGTTTAGGATACGCTGTACTATTTACTGTTGCACCGCTATCATTGATCACCTACTACACACTATATCACAGAACTTCAAAAAAATCAAAGTATCACAATTGGATTATTAAGGCTTCAATTGCCTATCCATTCATTTTATTTATCAGAATACTCATCGAAACTATGATAGGATTAGTTTAATGGAAATTAAACTGAAATTCAAAAATATAGGCCTAAAACCTTATGCAGAAGCGCTAAACGTACAGCAAGAAGTGCATCAGACGATAATAGATGGAGGAACTGATACACTCATACTCTGTGAGCATCCACACGTATATACCTTTGGTAAAAGTGCAGACATAACTAACCTACTGGTTGATGCTGATTTTCTCAAAACCATAGATGCTGAAGTATACGAAACAGATCGCGGTGGAGACATCACCTACCACGGACCTGGACAGCTAGTAGCATACCCGATTATCAATCTAAGAAAGCACGGAATAGGCGTAAAAAAATACGTAGAGACACTAGAGGTAAGCATCATCAACACTCTAGAATCTTTCAATATACTGGCTTATCAAATAGAAGGCCTTACGGGTATATGGGTAGGTGAGGAGAGCGAGGTAAAACGAAAGATAGGAGCCATCGGCATCCGAGTACGAAATGGAGTCAGTATGCACGGATTTGCACTTAATGTGACTACAGACCTCTCCTACTTTAATCATATCGTACCTTGCGGTATAGCCAATAAAGAAGTGACTTCCATATACCAAGAGACTGGCTCTGGAAGTGTTACAGAGTTTGCTTTGGCCTTCCAAAACACTTTCCAAACTGAATGGCAAAAAGCCTTAGATTTGTAAATACGATATGAATTTAATCAAAAAAATACTTCTCTGGACCATAGGTGTGACCATCTCTGGGGCTGTTTTACTTGTTCTCTTTGCACTGTATGGCAATTTCAGTGGTGGTGAACGAGTAGGCAAAGTGATTAAAATCAGCAACAAAGGATACGTATTCAAAACGTGGGAAGGACAGCTGAACACAGGAGAAATACAACAGGGAATGTGGGACTTCTCTGTGAAACCTTCTGACAAGATAATACTTGGAGATCTACGCGATGCAATGCGATCTGGTAAGCGAGTGGCCCTACACTATGACGAAAAGTATGTATCCATACCATTCTTAGGAGATACTAAAAACTTCATCACGCTAGTAGAGGTATTAGAAGATTAGAGCCGTGACTAGAATATTTCTGTATATTGTTATTATATTTTTACTTTTTTCGTGTAAAAAAGAGGAATCAGCGTACCCTGAAACAATCGTAGGAAAGTGGTGTATTGATAAAGACAAAGATCAGATAGTTGAGTTTTTTGCAGATGGAACTATAAATGGAGAAAACCAAAATCAAGCATTTTATCTTAGGAAAGGTGCATTTGAAATTGAAGGAGATACGCTAATTACAAGCTATAATATTTACAAAATTGATTTCATGAAAAAAAACAAAATCAAATTTACCTCATATGTTAACGCATTTGATGGGTATGAAGTAAAAAAGTATTCTCATACACATCAGCTGAACAGAATAAAATAAGGTGAGAATGAAGACTTAAAGACCCCAATTCAGTTTTTCATCCAAAAAAGCATTGGCCTTACTAAAAGGCTTACTGCCGTAGAATCCTGCCTTACCACCTTTATATACTTCCGCTGCTGGATGTGGTGCTTTTAGAATAAGATGCTTAGTCTCATCTATGAGATTCTCTTTCTTATGAGCAAATGCTCCCCAGAGGATAAATACCACTTTATCCCTTTGCTCTGATATATGCTGGATAGCTGCATCTGTGAATGTCTCCCATCCCTTCCCCTTATGTGCTCTTGGAGATTTCTCTTCTACAGTGAGAATGGTGTTGAGTAAAAAAACACCTTGATCTGCCCAAGATATCAACTCACCACATTCTGGTATATCATATCCAAGATCTGTATGTAGTTCTTTGAAGATGTTACGAAGTGATGGAGGGATTCGGTTTCCTTCTCTTACAGAAAAACAGAGCCCGTGTGCTTGTCCTTCACCGTGATAGGGGTCTTGACCAAGGATGACTACCTTTATCTTATCCAATGGTGTTAAGTCAAAGGCATTGAAGATTTCATCTTCAGGCGGATAGATGATAGCTCCTGCTTCTTTTCTGCTTGCTAAATAGGCTTGTAGGTCTTGGTAATAGGGTTGTGTGGTTTGGGAGTCAAGGAAGGGTTTCCAGGCATTATTTGTCTGATTCCAGTTTTTCAAATGTTGGATATTTTTTCGTTTCAATTATCTCCCCTTCTTCATTATAGTATTTCCAAACCCCTAGGTGCATATACCCAGTTTCAAGCGAATAACAAGTTTTTCCTACATATTCTAACTGACCATTATCATATCTTGAATAATTATTATATATCAAATTTTTCTTGTCAATAAGATATTCTGCAAAAATAGTATCTCCTTCTTCTCCCATCATATACCTGAATCTAAAATACCCTTGAGTATCGAGAAATTCATGATCCTTAATTTGACCATTTTCATAGTAACTGATAAGCGGAGAGCCATAACCATCCCCCGTGAGATGCACGCACATTCTCTCGAGAGTTCCATTAGGATAGTAACTCCAGCTGGAATCAACCCACCTTCCGTTCGCTGTAGTTGAAGAATCTTTTAATTGGCCATTTTCATGGTAATCATATCTCTTACCTTCTATTCTACCATTTTTATAAAAACCTCTATGCTTTAAAGCTCCACTTTCATAGAAGTACAAATATTCCCCTTGGCATAAAAATCCACTATCATTATATCGATACGGAGTGGCATCCGGACCACTTCTTCGCCACCCTTCGTAGTCAGATCTTACTTTTACTCCATCTACAAAAAGTGCTATTCTAGACGTATCATTTTGACCAAAGCTATTAAACCCAAGGACTGTGAAAAACACTAGAAACGCGAAGGAATAAAGGTAACGCATCACTTAGACCCTCTCAACTTTATCTCCGTATTGTACGGACTGTTAGGTACTACATACACCTTAAACATCCACACTGCAGAACCTATGAATAGGAAGATAAACAGAAACAAGATTAGAAATTTTTTAAATTTATTTATCATACAAAAATGAATATGTAAGTGAATAACAGACTAATCGAATGACGGTTCATCATCATTTGCTTTTCCATCTAATATTCAATCCTTCAGTTATTCTGTAACTCTATCGTTTATTTTACTCTCCTGGCTGCACAAAAGCATACTCCTTTGCAAATCTGAGCATTTGTTCTACGTATCCTTCATCCGCTATCTTAAGGTCTGTGAAGTTACCATCTGCATCCATTACCGGCACGAGCTTAGGTTGTACAAAACCACTGTATTGAGCTAGCTTTAAGCTTTCGTAACGCTCCACTACCTCCTTGTGAAGTGCTGCGTCTACTTTCACACCATAACCTTCTACGAGTGCTTCTGCAGCTGCATAGTCTCCCTCAGACTTGATGCGTTGTATTTCTTTAAGCAATTTACCGAAGATTACTCTTAACTGAGCATAATCATTGACTACAAAGTAAGTTTTACCGTCTACAACTTTCTTTTCTATCACATTATCTTCTAGTCCTTGCTCATACGCCCAGCTTGCATTCAGCTGACGATTACGCATATGATCTTCTTCTATGTTTTCACCTTCGTCTAGTCTACGCAGTTGTAACATCATACCATTAGCTATATAACTATCAAACTCTGCCATTCCTACTTCTAGGCTAGGCATCAGCCCGAGGTTTACTAGCTTCTCATCATATATGTAATACAGTGCTACTAGATCCGCACGAGCCTCCTCTAGCGTATTGCTGTAGTTTTTAAGCGTTTCTTTAGGTGTCCCTATTCCTGGGTTAATCTTACCACTAGCATGACCGATTACTTCGTGCATAGCTGTGTGCATTTTACCACTTAGTTTTCCATGCTCTTTTATACGAGCTACTGTAGCAGTATCTATATAAAACTCACTTAGTGAACTACTTCCTCCTGCTGCGGCATACGCTGCTACTATATTACCCAGACTTACAGATTTACTTCCTATAGTACTGCGTATCCAGTTACTGTTTGGCAGATTGATACCTATAGGTGTGGCAGGAGCGGCATCACCAGCTTCCATTACTGCATCTATCACTCTATAGCTTACGCCTACTACTGTTTCTTTTTTGTGCTCCTCCATTATAGAGCTATTATCTTCAAAGTACTGAGCATTTTCGCTTAATACTGCCATTCGCTTACTTGCTTCTTTATCATTTACCTGTATCACTCCTTCAAAAGCACCTTTCTTTCCTATGGCATCTCCGTATACTTCTATGAAACCTAGGATAAAATCTATATCACCATCCGTACTATTCACCCAGTTGATGTTAGTAGCATCCCACTGCTTGAGATCTCCAGTAGTGAAATATTCTGCTAGCATCCCTATGTGTTTTGCTTGTGCTTCATTCTCCGCTACACCTTCAGCTTTCTTGAGCCAATAAATCATCTTATCCATAGCACCGCCATATAAACCGCCACTCTTCATCGTGAGATCCATTAGTTGACCATCTTGCTTCACTAGGCGAGAGTTTAATCCGTACTCTACAGGCTTAGCCTCTCCCGTAGTCCCCATAGCAGCGTAGTGTGCCATAGCTTCTGCCTCGGTCACACCTTCACCGTAGTGATTATTAGCACTGAGTGCCACCTTGTCTACTCCTTTATCTTTTACTACTTTTTTAGCATCCACTGCAGGGTCAAACATGGCTGGCGTCAGCTTGGCTATCATCTGCTCTGGAGTCTCACCTTCTATAGTAGGCCATTTGGCATCTACACTATTTTTTACGAGTTCCACAAAATATTCTTGACTAAAGTCAGGTAAAAATTTCTTCTCTGCATAGTGATGGTGAATACCATTGGCAAACCATACACGCTTTAGGTAGATCTCAAAGTTCTTCCAATCTGCGGTAGTCTTGTCACCCGTGTAGCTGGTGTAAATTGCTTCCAGCGTTCTTTTTATCTGAATGTTATGCTTGTAGTTCTGAGCATACGTTATTTCTCTCCCACTGAGTGCTGCTTGACTCAGGTAGTACACCAATTCCTTTTGCTGAGTAGTCAAGTCATTGATACTGCTGGCATCGTAACTTAATATTTTAAGGTCTGCAAAACGATTTGAGTCGTTTTCTTCTACGGCAGTTTCTGCTTCTTTAGGAGCTGTGTTACACGCCGCAAAAGCTGCTGTGATGAGGAGTAATAGGAAATACTTTTTCATATGTTTTAATTCTTGGGTGGCGAAGATATGAAAAATGAGTCTATAAATTAATCACTACTCTTGAATTGTACTTCTTGAGTGTACCTAGAAATAGCTCCTCATCTTCAACAGAAATATTTATGGCTTTCAAGGTTGCACCAACTCTATACCTAACTGGTTCGCTAAGCTCTAGCCAAAGTGTATTATCGTAGTTCAAGGCTTGAACTGGGCCAGCATACCTCTTCCTTTTTACACCTACGACATTTGATAAATTTATCGACCAAGAAGTAATTCCTAAATGTAAAAATGATAAAACCCCTTTAGAAATTTCATACCTAGAGTTCTTAAACATTGACCATAAATAGAATGTGATTCCAAGATTAATGAGCAGTGTAAACCAGGCAATTGTTGATTTAACATTGTCATAAACCTTGTAGTAATTATGATTATCAATAAAAGAATCTGGCACGAAAACAATAGCCATCAACAAAGGGATATTGAAAAGATAGGAACATAAATAGCTCCTAAAAAGCCTCTTACTTATTTTGGGTTTAAACTTCAAACCTAACTACACGTGCCCTTGCTGCAGCATAGCATCTGCTACACGCACAAAACCTGCAATATTGGCTCCTTGTACATAATCCACCGTGCCATCATCTTGGGTTCCGTATTCTACACATTGGGTATGGATACTCTTCATAATATCAAGTAGTTTCTTATCTACTTCTTCTCTACTCCAGTTACTATGTGTGGCATTTTGAGCCATCTCTAGTCCAGATACGGCTACTCCACCTGCATTAGATGCTTTACCAGGGGCATAGAGGACACCTCCTTTTTGTAGTGCGATAATAGCCTCATTGGTACACGGCATATTTGCACCTTCAGACAAGACTTTACAGCCATTGGCTACTAGCTTTTTGGCGTCTTCTTCTTGCAGTTCGTTTTGCGTAGCACAAGGGAATGCCGCATCACAAGCTATTCCCCAAGGTGTCTCTCCTGCTAAAAATTTTGCATCTGGATAGGTATCCACATACTCAGATAATCTACCTCGCTTATTTTGCTTTAAGTCAAATATAAAATCTAATTTTTCACGGTCTATTCCTGCTGCATCATGCAGCGTTCCTTGGCTATCTGACAGAGTAATCACCTTACCACCTAGGTGTAACATTTTCTCCGCTGCATATTGAGCTACGTTTCCAGATCCTGAGATTACCGCTGTTTTGTCTTTCAGTCCATCGCTATTAGCCTGCATCATTTCCTCTGCAAAGTACAAAGTGCCATATCCAGTAGCTTCTGGACGTATGAGACTACCACCGTATTCCTGTCCTTTACCAGTGAGCACTCCTACAAATTCGTTTTGCTGACGTTTATACTGTCCGTACATAAAACCGATCTCACGGCCACCTACACCTATATCTCCTGCAGGTACATCCCACTCGGCACCTATATGCTTGCTTAGTTCTGTCATAAAACTTTGGCAAAAACGCATTACTTCGTTGTCTGTCTTTCCTTTTGGATCAAAATCAGATCCACCTTTACCACCGCCCATAGGTAAAGTAGTGAGACTATTTTTGAATACTTGCTCAAAAGCCAAAAATTTCAGGATACTAAGATTCACACTTGGATGAAACCTAAGACCTCCTTTATACGGACCTATAGCACTATTTATCTGTACTCTATATCCTCTATTCACTTGATATTCCCCGCTATCGTCTACCCACGGTACTCTGAAGATAATTACACGCTCCGGCTCTATCATCCGCTCCAGGATCTTCGCTTTCTTATACTTTGGATTTTTCTCTATATAAGGAATCACTTTCTCGGCTACTTCGTATACCGCCTGCAAAAATTCAGTTTCGTTTCCGTTTCTTTGCTTTGCTAGTCGCATAAAATCTTGTATCGCTTGTTGATGTGTATTGCTCATATTTATTAAAATCTTTCTGATTTTGTTTTTCTGTGTTAAGTTTTGTTATAGAATATTAGTTGCTAGATTCCAAATTTCTTTTTCAAACCTTCTAAGTCTTCCACTACTTTGTCATTTAGCGGAATACCGTTTACAGTACGTTCAGCTTCTGTTTTATATTCTTTCTGACCAGGCACGTAGACTTCCTGATTGTCTTTTACTCTTTTCGCTCCTTTAAAACTTTGAATCCAATGATCCATACTCGTTTTAAACTCTGCCGTATCTCGGAAACCTTCTATCTCCATAGCACCTACAAAATGTCCAAGACCTTTGCCAGGCAGATTAGGCAACAAAGGTAAGAAACTTACGAATGGCGGCACCCATTTACCATAGTTAGCACCAGAGAGCACACCTGTTAAGACATCTACCAATCCTCCTAAAGCGTAGCCCTTATGACTACCCAGTTCCTCTAGACTCCCCAGTGGAGTGAGCATTCCGCCATCTTTTAGCTCATCTATATTTTGACTCGTATTGCCGTGCTTATCTACCATCCATCCTTTAGGTATCGCTTTACCTTCTCGGCGAGCTATCTCTATTTTACCACGTGCTACTGAGGCTGTAGCTAAGTCTATCACCAGTGGCATTTCTTCCCCTGCGGGAAATGCGTAAGCTATAGGATTAGTCCCCAGCATAGCTTCCTTACTATACGTAGGTGGTATGAATGGTGTAGCATTAGTCATAGCCATACCTATCATATCGTGAGGCAGTGCCATCATAGCATGATATCCTGCTATTCCAAAATGATTACTGTTTTGTATGGCTCCCCAACCGCTGCCATACAGCTTAGCTCGTTCTATAGCTATCTGCAT
>TARA_B110000090_G_scaffold26403_1_pt1 | contig 17031 bp, 15 predicted proteins | sample TARA_B110000090 | Tara Oceans TARA_B110000090 (sample SAMEA4397239) | marine metagenome | biome: Polar Biome; feature: [SRF] surface water layer (ENVO:00010504); material: water (ENVO:00002006), including particulate matter (ENVO:01000060) such as... | depth 5 m
ACTTTCACACCAAGAAAGGGTCTATTAACTCGTTATGCTAAGAAAATGGTACGTCCAGAATTCTATGGTAAGATTAAAGTAGAAGGATTAAACTCTCTATAATAGGGAATTGATTTTTTCTTAAATAAATTAACCCGGCTTAGGCCGGGTTTTTTTATCCTTTTCATATGTATAATAAAAATAATATGTTGTAGTTAAATGTATGTTATATTATTAAAATTTATGTTTTTTAATGTATCTACAACATTACTACCCATCTTACATTTAATCTATCACTAAAACCAATATATGGCATCAAAACACCATACTGACGAAGTTTTCACACAAAAACGTAGACCAAATAAAAACCCTATTAAGTTCCAAGTACAATTAAATGAAGAACAAAAAGAAGCTAAAGCTCTAGTTGTAAATAACCCAATAACCGTTATACGTGGTTTAGCAGGTTCGGGTAAAACATTAGTAGCAACACAGGCAGCATTAGATTTTTTCTTTACAAAACAAGTAGAAAAAATAGTAATTACAAGACCTACAGTTTCTAAGGAAGACATAGGTTTCCTACCTGGAGATTTAAAAGAAAAAATGGATCCCTGGTTAGCTCCAATCTATCACAACTTATATATGTTATACAACAAAGAAAAAGTTGATAAACATTTAGAAAATGAAGATATAGAAATTGTTCCCTTTGCTTTTATGAGAGGTAGAACTTTTACTAATTCCTTTATTATTGTAGATGAGGCCCAAAACGTAACACACTCTCAAATGGAAACCGTAATAGGTAGACTTGGAAAAGGTTCTATTATGGTAATTTGTGGAGATATGGGTCAAATAGACCTTAAAGATAGAAGAGAAAGTGGTTTTTCATTTTTAAGTAGACTTGAAGAACAAGTAGAAGGTTTTAAAACTATTACATTAGAAAAAAATCATAGACATAGCATAGTATCCCCAATACTCGGAGTATATCAGAAATTTAGGGATTAACTATTTTTTATCATATTTATAACAAAAATATAGTATGGCAAACATTCCCATATACAATGGTAGTCCAAGTTGGGCCACAGGTTTAACACCTTTTGGTTTTTACGATAATGATCCTGATTTTCCAACTGATGCCGTTAAGGTAGCAAAATTTTGTGCTCAACGTTTAGGGTACCCCCTAACGGACGTAGAACTCCAGGATATGAGTTTCTTTACAGCATTTGAAGAAGCAGTAACTGTATACGGTAATGAATTATATTCTTACCAAATTAGAGATAATCAACTTACATTAGAAGGATTGTCAACTGGTAGCAACTTAAACACTAGTATTATTACCCCTAGTTTTGAACCTATTGTTAGGTTAACTGAAATGTATGGGGCTGAAGCCGGTACTGGTGGTAATGTAACTTACTATACAGGTTCTTTTCCTTTAACCGCAAGTAAACAAACTTACGATTTAAAAGAATGGGCTGTAAACCAAGGCATAACTGGTAGTATTGAAGTTAAAAAAGTATTTTATGAAAGCTCTCCAGCAATAAACAAGATATATGATCCTTACCTAGGAAATGGTCTTAATTTAATGAATAGCTTTGGTTTTGGAGGAATGAGTCCTGGTATAGGTGCATTTATGATGATGCCTACCAACTTAACTATAGCATCGATACAAGCTATAGAAATAAGTGAACAAGTTAGAAGATCAAATTATAGCTTTGAATTAAAAAATAACAATTTAACAATATTTCCTGTCCCAATAACTGGGAGTGGTAATTTTAGGTTTGAATATATTAATAGGAAAGAAAGAATATCAGGTAGTGCTACAAACACACCTAGTCAAGTAACTAATGTTTCAAATTCCCCCTATTCAAACCCATCATATGCAGGTATAAACTCAGTTGGTAGGCAATGGATCTTTGAATATTCATTAGCAATATCTAAAGAAATGTTAGGATACGTTAGAGGTAAATATAGCAATATACCTATCCCGGATGCCAGTGTAACACTAAATCAATCAGATTTAATAGCAGCAGCAACATCAGAAAAAGCATCTTTAATAGAAAGATTAAGAGCTTACTTTGACGAAACCTCTAGAAAATCACTACTTGAAAGGAGATCTCAAGAAGCAGAATTTAAACAAACGGAATTAAAACAAGTTCCATATACAATTTATATAGGATAATATGGCAATGTTTGGTCGCTCACGTGATGTGAGTTTAATAAGAAAATTAAATAGGGAATTGATGGGTAATATTATTACCCAACAAGCGGCATTCTATAAGTATAAACTAGAAGAAACTGTAATTAATTTGTACGGTGAGGCAGCTGGTGAAACATATTTTGATGGTCCCTTCCTATTCAATTGTTTATTATTGAGACAACCCCAATCCTATGGTGAAAGTAGTATGGGTATAGGATTTGAGCAAAAGATTAGATTTTCATTTTTAAGAGAGGATTTAGTTGACGCTAATATAGTTCCTGAAGTAGGAGATGTAATTTTATACCAAGGAGACTATTTTGGTGTTGATGCTACAATATCTAACCAATATTTTGTAGGTAAAAACCCGGATTACCCTAACAATAATTCCGATGGTACTGCAAATCCATTAAATCCTGGTTTAGAAGATTTCGGAGCTAGTTTATCTATTATATGCGATACCCACTACATACCAGCAGATAAGTTATCTATATCACCTTATAAAGAAAGATTTTAATGGCAAACTTTAAACCTTATCCAAAAAAACAAAAGGAAATAAGTATTTCCCAACAAAAACCATTTGATGTGGTTAGAGGTAATCCAAATATTCCTACTAACCCTAATAAGTCTCAAACAGGTATTGATTTTAATAGATCTACAAAAATGAGTTCTAAGGGTGATACCTCTAAAGAATTTAGTATAGGATTACAAGATTTAGATGAATCTATATTTTATTATTTTAACAACGTTATTAAACCCTTTGTATATCAAAGTGGAGAAAGAAGAACAGTCCCAGTAATATACGGTAGTCCTGAAAGATGGAAATCATTTAGACGAGATGGTTATTATAGGGATAAAGGTGGTGCTGTAATGTTACCTATTATTGTAATCAAAAGAGATACAATTACTAAAGACAGATCAACATATAATAAATTAGATTCTAACATGCCTAATCTATATGGAAGTTTTGAAACTGGTTTTAATTCTAAGAACGAATATTCTAACTTCAATCTTTTAAATAATAGAAAACCTGTAAAACAACTTAGAGCAGTAGTAGTTCCTGATTATGTTACTTTATCATATAGTTGTATAGTACAGACATATTATATGGAACAATTAAATAAAATAATTGAAGCCGTAGAATATGCTTCTGATTCCTATTGGGGTAATCCTGAAAGGTTTAAGTTTAAAACAACGGTTGATACTTTTTCAACAGCAACTGAATTAACCGTGGGGCAAGATAGACTTGTTAAAGGCACATTTAATATAAATTTAAGAGGGTATATTATACCTGATGTCATACAAAAAGATTTAAATTCTATTAAAAAATATAATACTAAAGCTAAAGTAACCATAACATCGGAAACAGTATCTAATATAAGTAATGTTAGTAGCCCATCTAATATTGAAAACCCTAATAAAGATGGTCGAATTAGGTAATTTTGACATCTTTTAAACATATTTATAATTATATAAATTAAAAAAAATAAAAATGAGTAAAATCAAGTTATCAAAAAAGGAGTTACAAGAATTAAATGAATTACAAACTCAAGGAAATAATTTATTATTTTCTTTAGGACAATTAGAAAGTCAAAAAATTTCTATATATAACCAAATTCAAGAAGTCCAAAATAAGCAACAAGATTTAGGAATAAAACTTCAAGAAAACTACGGGGATGGAAATATAGACATAGAAACCGGAGAATTTACCAAATCAGAGTAATTTTTTAGATTTCCCCTAATATTTATAACAAAATAATACTAATTAACATATAAAATGGCAGAAACATTAATATCTCCCGGAGTACTAGCAAGAGAAAATGATCAATCTCAAATAACTCAAGGTCCTATAGAAGTAGGAGCGGCAATTATTGGTCCTTCTATTAAAGGTCCTGTTGAAGTACCAACAATAGTTACTTCATATAGCGAATATTTAGCAGTATTTGGAGGTGCTGTAACTAGTGGTTCACAACAACATTCTTACTTAAATCAAACAGCAGCTAATAATTACTTTAGTCAAGGAGGAAACTCATTGTTAGTAACACGTGTAGTATCTCAGTCAGCAGACTGGAATAGTGCAGTATCAGCAAATCTATTTAATCCAATACCTTCTGGGGAAATTTTGTTATCAAGAACAACTAGTTCTTTTACACCAATTTCAGCCTTTAATATTACCTCATCATTAGGAAATGGTCCTGGTAATATACACAAAGCAGAAGCTTTTGATGGAAAAGGTGCTCAATTAACAGCAAGTTTTTCAACTTCTGAAAGTATAAATTCCTTTGAAATAAAGGGAGGAGCAGGATATGTTGCTGGTGATGTTTTAGTATTTACATCACAATCTTTAGGTTCAAATACATTTGCTGGAGGAGTTGGTACCGATTTAAGAATTACCTTATCTGCGGATGATATCGCAAATTCAACACCTTTTACTTTAAGTACTATCTCTAAAGGAGTTATCTTAAATAGCACAGGATCAGAATTATCTGGTGGTGCTTTAAAAGAAGGAACAGCCGATAACATACGTTGGGAAATAACAAACGCAAACACATCATCAGGGGTATTTAGTTTAGCTATACGTCGTGGAGATGATAAAAATAACTCAAAGTCAATTTTAGAAACATTCGCTAATGTATCTTTAGACCCATTAGCATCTAATTATATAGAAAATGTAATTGGTAACAGCTATTATAGTTCTATCACTAACGATAGTGGAGATTACTATATACAAGAAAATGGTAACTATACAAATAAAAGTAGATATGTTTATGTATCTGCTGTAAACAGCCCTACACCAAATTATTTCGATAATACTGGAGCTGCAAAAACAGAATTTACTGGAAGTATACCATTTGTAGGTTCAGGTTCATTTAGTTCAGCAACCGGAGATTTATTTGAAGGTGGAGCTGCTAAATTTAACGAAAATATCACTGCAGCAAATATTCAAGGTGTTGGACCATCAGATTATACGGCTGTAATTAATTTATTAAGTAACAAAGATAATTACCAATTTAATGTATTATCTGCACCTGGATTAATTCACCAATTACACCCATCAGCAGTTAATTTATTAATTACAACAGCTGAAAGACGTCAAGATTGTTTAGCGGTTGTAGATTTAAGAGCTTATAATTCACTTATAGGAGGTGTTACTAACCAAGCAAGTGGTTTTGATAGTTCATATGCTGCTACTTATTGGCCATGGTTACAGTTACTCGACGCAGATACAGGCAAAACAGTTTGGGCGCCGCCATCTACATTGATACCTGGAGTTTTCGCTTATACTGACGCATCATCGGATCCATGGTTTGCACCAGCGGGTTTAACTAGAGGTGGATTAGGTCAAGTAATTAAAGCTGAAAGAAAATTAACTTCTGGAAACAGAGATACTTTATATGAAGCAAATGTTAACCCAATTGCTACTTTCCCACAAAGTGGAGTTGTAGTATTTGGTCAGAAAACTTTACAGAAAAAAGCAAGTGCTTTAGATCGTGTAAATGTAAGAAGATTGTTAATTGCTCTTAAGAGTTATATTTCTCAAGTTTCAAACAACTTAGTATTTGATCAAAATACTATAGCAACTAGAAATAACTTTTTAACACAAGTTAATCCGTACTTAGAGTCAGTACAACAAAGACAAGGTTTATATGCTTTTAAAGTAGTAATGGACGATACAAACAATACACCAGATGTAATTGATAGAAATGAGTTAATAGGTCAAATTTACCTACAACCAACTAAAACAGCTGAATTTATTGTTCTAGATTTCAACGTATTACCAACTGGAGCTACTTTTCCGGCATAAAAAACAAAAATTAGAATATTTATAATAAAATAACAAAAAATAATGGCAGTATTAGATCCTAACGAAATATTTTTTACAGCGTTTGAACCAAAACAAGCAAACAGATTCATCATGTATATGGATGGAATACCATCCTACACAGTAAAAGCTGTTGGGGCTGTAACAGTAACTAATGGTACAATACCATTAAACCACATTAACGTACAGCGTTTTGTAAAAGGTAAAACAACATGGGGTACAATTCAATTTACTCTCTTTGACCCAATTACACCATCAGGTGCACAGTCTGTAATGGAATGGGTTAGACTACACCACGAATCAGTAACTGGTCGTGATGGGTATAGTGATTTCTACAAGAAAGATTTAACATTTAATGTGTTAGGTCCTGTAGGAGATGTAGTATCAGAATGGATTATTAAAGGTGCTTTAATTGTAGATGCCAACTTTGGTGAGTACAATTGGGATACTGCTGATACCGCTCAAAATATTACAATGACAGTACAACCTGATTATTGTGTATTAAATTTCTAATACTCCCCTTTACAAATATTTTCAAAAATTGCTTGCCTTCGGGCAAGCTTTTTTGTATATTGATATTTATCAACGAACAAAAGTTATTAACAAATAAAGATTATGGCCGAATTTAAATTCCCAACTGAAGAAGTTGAATTACCCTCTAAAGGATTACTATATCCTGAAGGACACCCACTAAAAAGTGGAAAAATCGAAATTAAATATATGACAGCTAAAGAAGAAGATATTTTATCTAATTCATCATATATTCAGAAAGGTATAGTATTGGATAAATTACTTGAATCCGTTATTGTTACTAAAGTACCTCTTAAAGACCTTCTTATAGGTGATAAAAACGCTATTTTAATCGCTGCTCGTATTTTAGGATATGGAGCTACATACAAAGTAACTATTAATGGAGAAGAAGAGAGAGTAGATTTAACTCAATTAGAAAACAAACCATTTGACGAGTCTTATATAGTAAATGGGCAAAATGAGTTTTCATTCACTTTACCTAATAGTGGAAATTTAATAACTTTTAAAATGTTAGATGGACATGATGAGGCTAAAATAGAAGCTGAATTAAAAGGTTTAGCAAAAATTAATAAAGAACACGTTCCTACTCTAACAACTCGATTAAAATTTACAATAACATCAATAGATGGGGATACTGAGAAAAAAACAATAAGAGAATTTGTTGATGGTTATTTATTAGCCAGAGATTCAAGATCTTTACGTGAACATATCAAAAATCAACAACCTGATGTAGATATGTCTTATACACTAGACAATGGAGAGGAGGTAGAGATCCCTCTGGGTCTTACGTTTTTTTGGCCTGACTTCTGATATAGCACAACAGGTTAGAATGGGTCTGTTTACTCAAATTCATGAGATATTGTTTTTGGGTAAAGGTGGTTACGATTTTGAAACTGTTTATAATATGCCCATTTGGTTAAGAAAGTTTACTTTTTCAAGAATGGAAAATTATTACAATGAAGAATCCAAACCTCAAAACGAACAAGGGAAATCTACACTAATAAATACTGATGGACAGGTAAATACTCCTGAATTCCTCCAGGCATCAAAACCATATAAAGGGAAGAGCAGCTATAAATAGTTGCTCTTTCTAATATTTATAACAAAATATCCATTAGATGTCTAATTCTGAAGAAATCAATAAGAGTACTAAATCCGTTGAAGCCCAAGCAGCAGCAACTAAAGAGCTATCCTATGAACAGGAAGCAAATCTTAGGATTACAAGAGACATCAATAATGAGATTCGTGATGGTTTAAAACTTATAAAAAAAGAAGCAGATCTTAAAAAATCAGTTAGATCAGCATTAGACGGAATAAATAAAGCAGCTGAATTTCAATCAAGTATTGCTGGGAGAACAAATGCCGCCTTACTAGATACAAATAATCTTCTAAAACAAGAACAAGATTTATCTAAAAACCTTCTAAGTTTAGAAAAAAATAAAACTGACTTAATAAATAAAGCAAAACAGCAAAAAAGTGATTTTGCTGCAATGTCTAAATCTGCCAGTGAGGAAGAGAAAAAAGCAGCAAAGGATGCAATTTCTAATACTTTAAAACTAGCAAGAGCAGTAACCGACCAAGTAGTAAATCAAAAAGAAGGAAAAAAGGCTCTTGATTCCCAAGTATCAGTTTCAAAACAACTTTCAAAGTTAGGTTCTGTGAAAATGTTTGATAGTCTAAAAGAAATAGCAGGTGCTGTACCTGGTGTTAAATCCCTTACGGGCGGATTTGATGCAGCCGCAAAGGCCTCTAAAAAGGCAGCTGCTGAAATGGTTACTATAGATGAAAAAACTGGGAAAGTATCTAAACTAAATATATTTCAAAAATCCGCAGCGGGTCTTAAAGGATTAAAGGCTGGTGTTGGAGAACTAATGAAATCTTTTGGTCTCGTAGCTATTATAACTAAGGCTTTAACGGCCATGGTTGAAATGGATAAATCCACAGGTGAAATAGCCAAGGGGATGAACCAGACATATGATAATGCTAAACTAACAGGAGCTGAATTTATGAGAATCAGCAAATCTTCAGGGAACACTTTAGTTAACTATAAAGACATTAAACATGCTCAGATGGATATTAACAAAACATTAGGTACTAATGTTATGATGTCTGATGAGATGCTAGCAACTTCTGCTAAATTAGCAACAGCAGCAGGTATGAGTGCTGAGGAGCAAGCAGGAATTGTTAAATTGTCTGTAGTAAATGGAAAATCTCTTAAGAAAAATACTGGGGAATTCATGGCCCAGGTTAGATTAGGGTCTCTTAAAAATAAGGTAGCACTTAACGAGAAGAAACTAATGTCTGAAATGAGCAAAATAAGTGCTTCTATGTCTTTATCTATGGGTAATAGTGCAGTTACTATGGGTAAAACGGTGGGTATAGTAAAATCTTTAGGGATGGAAATGTCCCAAGTAGACAAAATATCAGAAAGTTTACTTAATTTTGAATCTTCTATAGAAAAAGAAATGCAAGCCGAATTAATGTTAGGTAAAGAACTTAACTTAGAAAAGGCAAGATCTGCTGCATTGCAAAATGACTTTGCAACTGTAGCTGAAGAAATAGCAAAACAAGCAGGAAGCGCCGCTGATTTTTCTAAAATGAATAGGTTAGAGCAACAAGCACTAGCCGAAGCTGTTGGGATGGGTAGAGAAGAACTAGCACAAACCTTATTTACTCAAGAAATGCTGAAGAACGCTACAGGTGCTGAAGCTGAAAAAAGACAAGAATTATTAGATAGTCTAATTGAAGAACATGGGTTAAAAGAAGCTCAAAAAATTATGGCCGACACTTCATTTGAAGACCTAGAAGCACAAGCATCACAACAGGACATAATGAAACAATCAGCTGCCGAAATGAACCAACTTTTCCTAGAATTAGGTAAATCCCTTCAACCTGCTATGAAAACCATGGCTAAAATGATGGAATTCGCCGCTAAGAATTCTAAATTTATTATCGCTGCCGTTGTTGGGGTAAAGGCTTACAACATGGCCTCAAAGATTGGATTAATGCTTTCTAAAAGAAAAGCAATATCTGAAAAAGCAGCAGCATTAATGGGAGCAGTCGATTACTCAGCACAAGCAGGTGCCAATGCGGCAAAAACACCAATACCTCTTGTAGGGGTTGGTCTTGGTATTGCAGCAGCAGCAGCCGCTTATTTAGCTATAAGTAGTTTAACATCAGATGCTGAAAAAGGGGATGATGTATTTAGTCCATCAACAGGTGGTGGAGGATATGGAAGTAGAACTTTGTTAGGGCCTGAAGGAGCAATAAAATTAAATAATGATGACGATATAATAGCTGGAACCGATCTATTCAATGAGAAAAAAGCAGCTGGTTCTGGGGTTTCAATGGATTTATCTAATATGGAAAATAGTCTTGCTCAAACAAACTTAATCCTAAACCAAATATTAAATTCTAACGGTCAAATAACAATGGATTCCGAAGAATTAGGAACAGCAATATCACTGAACAACTACGAAATCTCAGCATAAATTAAAATATTAAATATTTATAATAAAAACAAATAAATTATGGGAATTTTATCTAAATTACAATCAAAAGGATCACCTTTATCAAATGGGAATGGAGCAACACCACCAACACCAGAACACTCTTCATCTACTTTACATGGAAAGATAGTTCAACAATCATCATCAAATTTGGATTTGAATGGTGTAACCCCATCAAAATACTCAGATAACTTACCTCAATAATAAATTATGGGGTTAGTAAACTTAACAACAGATCTTAAGTCTTTAAGGTTTGGGAAAGATAGATTAGGGGGTGGTTCTAGTAATCAACCTTATATTAAATCTTCTATCCCAGATACCTTTAGTGGTCTTAATAAAACTGGAGGCCCAGACTTCCTATTAAGAGGTGGACTTTTGACCCCAGGGAAAATTGTTAAGGATGTTTCCCGTTTAACTCAAATGTTTTTTGATTTTAAATCACCTAATGGGTTACTTTTTACGGCAAAACAAAATATATTATCAAGAACAGGAGTAGCAACACAGGCTAGTGGTCTTATAAATGAAGGCGCGTATCTACCTACTTCTACATTATTACAAGCAGCAGGTACCCCAATAGGTTTACACCTAAATAAACAAGGTTTAGATCCTACAGTAGGTTTAAATTATAAGGGTAAATCTCTTCAAATATTAAAAAACGACCCTTTAGGTCTACCTATATATAGTAATAAAATACAAACTAACCAACCATCAGAGGATAATAGGTTAGTACAATTAAAAAACAAAAAGATATCTGCTAATTCCTCTCAAAAATCTCAACCGGGAACAGCAGTGGTGGGAGAGAATAATATATCTTTAGATAATGGTCAAATATTAAATTACCCCGGTGGTCCTGGTTCTACATTAGGGATTGGGGACACTATTATTAAAAGAACTTCATATACTAATAATAATTTAGATTTCCTTGATATTTCTAATGCTAACTTCAAAAATCAAAATTTCATCACCCTAGATGACAATCAATTATCTGATAGAGTTAGTCTAAAAACCCAAGGAGACATAACAAAGGACTTCAGAAGAGACTTAAAGGCACCAAACCCTCAAGTATCTAACTTACCCCTTTCTTTAGATTATTCGGATTATAAACAAAGATTAGAAGGTAGAGTTAATTTAGGTAACCCTGGTTTAAGAGGAGATAAATCTAGCTATCAACAAGGAAAAAAAGATGCTACTGGTAAAAACTTAGGCCCCTTAGATAAAATTAATGCCTTACCTTTATATAAATCCTCTGTTGTTATTCAAGATAAAGTAAAGAATGATTTAGTTAAGTTTAGAATTGGAGTAATAGATAATGACAACCCAAAAAAGAAAACATATATTCATTTTAGAGCATTTATAGATGATTACAAAGACACTTATAATTCAAAATGGAACTCATCTAAACATTTAGGTAGAGCAGACCAAGTACATAACTATCAAGGTTTTAATAGAAGTATTAGTTTATCTTGGACAGTTGCGGCTCAATCAAAGGAAGAATTAATTCCTATGTACCAAAAACTAAACTATTTAGCATCCACTTGTGCTCCTGATTACTCAGAATATGGGTATATGAGAGGAAATTTAATTACCTTAACTGTAGGAGGATGGTTACACGAACAGGTTGGATTCATCGAAGGGATTTCGTATACTGTACCAACAGAAGCACCTTGGGAAATTGGAATACCTGATGGAAAGAGTAAAAACACTACATCAGAAGGAATTAAAAATGATCCTAGTGTAAAAGAATTACCTATGGTAATAAAAGTATCAGGATTTAAGTTCACACCTATCCATGATTTTGTACCAGCAGTACAGAAAAATGAATTTGGAAATGGGTCTAAAGAATGGAATGGTTCTTCATTAAAGTATGGAAACTTTATAGAATCTTTTGGTCCTGAACAATACATCCAACTATCCAATGGTAACGATGTTAAAAGAGATTTACAGGGAAATGCAACCCCAGAATCCTTAAAAGTAGGATTAAACAATTATGGGGATAAACAAGGAAATGAATATAATCAGCAACAAAATTATATCCCTATTAAAGAATCATAAAAATGAGTAGATATACAGAATTAGAACGTTTAGCAAATCCACTAAAGGGGAATATAAAATATCCTGACTTACCATTACAGTTTAGTGATTTTTATGTAACCACTACAGTTGGTGATCGTTTTGATATATTAGCTCAGCAATATTATAGTGATCCAACCTTATGGTGGGTTATCTCTATTGCAAATCCTCATTTACCACAAAATAGTTATTACCCTCCAATTGGAGAACAAATTAGAATCCCTCAAAATATTGCTGAAGTAATTCAACAATATAAGGATTTAAATAGTTTATAATATGACCGGAAATATATTAGGAGAATCTGTCCCAGATTTTGTAAAAGATGAAGTAAAAAATCGCCAAAAAATACTCGGTAAGGGTATTAATGGTGATGTTACTAAAACTCCTACAGAATTACATTATATCAATAACCGAATACCTTGGGTTAAGTTAGCTTCCTCTGTCTTTATTGAGGATGAAAACCGTTTACCTTTTGGTATAGGAAGTACTGAAAACTTTAAAGGAATAAACTTAGCAAAAAAAGCAGTATTATTTAATGGTTTATCTTCCCTAAATGACAAAAACTCATATTCTTTTAGATCCGGAGTAAATACTTCTAAATCCTTTTGGAATAATAATCTTTACGGGTTAGGTGGAACGGCTCAAGGAATACAACCTTCCCCTGGAATTAGGGATGTAAGCGTAACATCCAAAAACAATGGTTCAATACGTTCAGCAACAATAAACCTTGTAGCTTATAATAGATTTCAATTTGAACTTATAGAATTACTTTATTTAAGGTTAGGTTTTACATTATTATTAGAATTTGGTTGGAATACCTATTTAGATAAAGATGGTAAAATTAAAACAGTAGGTTCTACTTTAGTTGAGGATGAGTTTTTTAAAGAAAATGGTACAACCCAATTAGAAATGTTAGAAAAGATAAAAACTTATCAAGAATCCTATAGTGGGAATTACGATGGTTTTTTTGGTAGAATAAAAAACTTTAGTTGGGATTTTAAAGATGATGGGACTTATCATATTAAGGTAGATTTAATTTCTTTAGGGGATGTAATTGAAGCTTTAAAAGTAAACATACCACCATCCGATTCACAAAGGGAAAAAAGTGGTGCTTCTTCTAAAGCTGAAATTAAAAAGTTTGGGGAAGTATCTGATAGTGTATTATTAGCAAATAAAAATTCTAGTAGACTATCAGCCTATTTATATGAAACATTAGGCGACCCCGAAATGTTTAAAAATAACACTAGTTATTTCAATTTAGCTGGGGCCGTAAATTATAGGGATGCTGGGTATGATCACAATAAAATTGATGCCAATTATAACTATTTCATCAGATTTGGTGAACTTATATCTGTAATAGAAAAAGAAATAGTCCCTAATATTAGCCCCGCAGATAAACAACTGTTGTTTGAAACTAATGCATCTGACACTACTTTAGTAAACTATACACCAAATTTAATATCTTTTGATCCTAAAGTATGTATTTTTAAATATGATGATGGTACCTTAAATCAAGGAGATATTAAAGATGTGTATGTGCCTCAATATACTAAATCTATATTATCTGCCTTCTCTAAATTGACCGGGGATACATCAGAAGATAGTCAATCCTTAGGTGAAGTAAGTGTTACAACAAATGATCCAACATCAACTAATCTAATTTCTTTAGCACAAACTATCAAAATAAAAAAATATGATCCTAATACTAAGACTGTCACTATAGAAGGAGGGATTAGTTTTACAATAGATGACAATGGAAACTCTATCTTTGCCAGTAGTGGTGTTATGGCAAATAGTTACTCTGTATTGGATATGAGCAAATTAAGAGGTGATTCATCCATCAAAAAAGGAGATGTAGTATTTCTAAAATTGTATAATATCTATATTAATTATGGTTTTATATTTAAGTCTTTATCAAAAAATATGGATAAAGAAGGAAACTTAAGTATATATAAATTTTTAGAAGAGATATGTAGTGGTATAAATAACTCTTTAGCAAATACAACCCAAATTTCCCCTTATATTAAAGATGATAAAATAGTAACTTTTATAGAAAGAAAACCACCAACCGGAATTAGTAAAAACTTAAATAAAATAAAGGGTGTACCAACAGGAGGTGACCTAGAATTACAGGTATTTGGTTTTGATAAAACTAAGAATGAATCTAATTTTTTAAAAAGTATAAAATTTAATACTAAAATAACACCTATGCTAGCTAATCAAATTAGTATTGGTGCTACCGCTAGTGGTCATACTGTAGGTGAGGATGCAACTGCCTTTTCAAAATGGAATAATGGGTTAGTTGATAGATTTCAAAGAACAATTACCACACCAACTACTACTACTATCCCTACTAGTAATGCAACAACTGACGAAGAAGAAACAACCCAAGAAAAAGAAATAGATTCAACAAAAGTAAAATATGAGGGTAACGATCCTACTTTAAAACAAATACTTAACAACCCATCAGGTGATTTACTAGCAGACCCCGTAAAATTTCCACTTGATGTAAAAACCACACAAAAAGTCGGATCAGGTGGTGGATCCACCTTCACCACCACAGACGATGATAGTGTTAAATCCACGTATCATGGAAAATTACAACCTACAGTGAAAGTATATAGAAAAACAAATGCAACTTACTATTATAGCATAGACAAGGATGGTGTTATTTTAGAAAATGAACCTAGTAAAGTTGAACTTTTTAATACTGATAATAAGAAATTTTTCTCAAATATAAATCCAATTCAAGACATAATTTCTCGATCAGCACCTATTAACTCCCCATTTAGGGAAGATATTAAAAATGCCTTGATTAATGCCTATGGTGCTCCTAGCGAAGCTGTAAAAGAGGGTGCTGAAAACACTACAAATCAAGACGTAATTAATCAAGAGGTTTTAGAAAGAGCAAAGAAAATTACTAACATCAATTATTCTGCTTACCTTTCTCAAATGTTTGGTGGCAAACCAACATTATCTCAAAACCAAATAGACGCAGCAGGTGTATCAATACAAACTATTTCAAAACCTAATGCCCAATATCTCCCAACTACTAACGATGAATATGTAGAGATGGGGAAAAATGTTTATAAGAATTATCTACAAAAATTCTATGGTAAATTTTATAGTGAAACAGGGATACCAAGCAACGCCGCAGGGTTCATCCCAGTAGAATTTTCAATAACCTTAGATGGGTTATCAGGTTTTAGAATGTTTAATAAAATAAACATCCAACAATCTTTTTTACCCTCACAATATTCTGCTACTTTAGAGTTTTTAATTACTGGTCTTTCTCAAAAAATAACAGATAGAGGATGGGAAACTAATTTAAAAACCCTATCTACATCAAACATTGAATCACCTCCATCAATAAAATTCAACCCTGCACCAACTGTTTCGGCACAAAGTGGAGGAACAACATCCGGTTTTGATCCCGGTGATAAGTTTACTCAAAATAAAAGAAGGGGTTCAGGAGCTAATGCTTGTAAACTTAAAAGTGACTCATCAATCCCAGTAGAAAATGGGTTCCTTCATAGATACCCTGGAATGTTAGTAGAGGCAGATGCTGCTTTATATGCTAGATTAAAGATGAACAATTCAAAGTCAGATGATAAAAAGCTCAGATTACATTATGCAGCTATGCCTCACTTTAAGAAATTACTAAGTGCTTACGAATCAGCAATATCAGAAAATGGAAAAACCTTCTTAGAAAGGTATGGTAAATTAAGAATAAATTCAGCTTACAGACAAATCCAAAAGACACCGTCAGGAGCATCAGCCGCAGCACCTGGAAGGTCTAGACACGGTTTAGGTTTAGCTGTAGATCTCCAACAACCCGCATCTTATGAAGAAGTGCACTCATGGTTTGTTGCAAATGCCCCGGCATTAGGATGGATGAGGATACCAATATTAAGAAATGGTACAAATGAAACATGGCATTGGGAGCTTCAAATGATGGGTACATATGCTAAAATATCCCAAACAACATATTTTACAAAGAGTAATATTAAAAAATCTGGTGGGAATGGTAAGAGCCAATATAATGTTTCCCCACAAGCCGCAAAGGGTGTAGAAAATTTAAAACCAAGCTACATTTTAGATCAAAGTATATACAACAAACAAAAAACTGCTCAAACATTAGCAGCTGTTTAAAATAAAATAACTATGTATTTTCCAAAATCTCAAATAAAAACTGATTTACATACTAAGGGTGATTTTTTAAGGTACGTGTCTACTAAGGAAGAATATACTGGGGATTATTTTGAAACTTCAACAAATCAATATTTTAGTGGTAAAAACCCTCAAGACACACCTACAGTTGAGTTGGAACTAATACCAAATAATAGTAAAGAATATAAACAACTAACCAATAGAACAACTACAACCCCCTCTTTAGGGGACCCCATAGTAGATGAATCATATTTATCAATAGAAGAGGAATCAAACGATTCAACTACTTTCTTCACATTACCCTCAGCATACATAAATTCCAGCAATATAAAAACGGATGAAATGTTAACTGTTTCAAAATCATTCCACCCAACTCCAACAAATGATGATTATGTTTTTGGGGCTATAGAAAGATATTTTCTAAAAAAAAGAAATGAAATCCAATATAAAGAAATTAACTTGGATACTTATAAAGAATTTGCTAATCAAAACAGTAATACTCAATATAGGTTATATTTACCCTTTAGTTTTACTTGGCAAATATCCGGAAAAAACAGGGATAAAGTAGCTACAACTAATTATAATATTATTAAATTGAAAGAATCAAGGCTTAGATTACGGGGTTTATCTGAATATTTCAAAAATAATTACGATCAATTCTTCAAAAAACTCCCATAATATACTAGGATTTGCGAGTTAGAGTTCGTATATTTAGGTAAAATAAAGGTATATGTACTGGCTTGTAGAAAACGAGGAACAGT
>TARA_B110000090_G_scaffold5681_1_pt1 | contig 17017 bp, 14 predicted proteins | sample TARA_B110000090 | Tara Oceans TARA_B110000090 (sample SAMEA4397239) | marine metagenome | biome: Polar Biome; feature: [SRF] surface water layer (ENVO:00010504); material: water (ENVO:00002006), including particulate matter (ENVO:01000060) such as... | depth 5 m
TTCTATGCCGTTTTTATAAACCACCTTACGGGTCACTCCTAGTGACTCTAAGTCAAATACACCATCTTTCATTCCGTTAGAGAAGTTGCCCTTTAGTGTAGTCATTTTATCTTTGGTGCCTTGAGTGCATATGCCGTGTGGTTTTCCATTCTTGAAATAGCCATCTACAGATCCATCTGGAGTCTCTACTCTACCTTTTCCTGTAAAGGTGTTTTTATCTACCTGTCCTCTATAGATATAGCGAGCACCTATAGCATAGTTTCCTTCTCCATGCATGATGTCTTGCACCCAAGTGCCTTGGTATATTACTTCTTTTGCTCTGTATTCTATTCGTCCATTGCCATGCTTTTTACTCATAGCAAATTCACCAGAATACACGAAACCTGCTGACGGTGAACTCAGTGTCCCCTGTCCCCAAAAGAAGCCCAGTTTGAATTCTCCTTCATATTTATTACCAAAAGAATCTACATACTGACCTCTCCCGTGAGGAAGGCCGTAGGACCATTCTCCTTTATATTTTGCCACATCCGATCCCCACGTCATGGTTCCTTCTCCATCCATCACATTTCCTTCTGTTTTGATCCCGTCAGGCACGAGTCGAATGCCCGTGGCTGCTACTGTGTTAGGTATGTTTTGAGTAATGGTAGCAGAAGACGCTGTGATTTTAATGTGATCTAATTTGCCATCTGAGAAGTAGCAGGACATCTCATAATCATCTGTAGTGTGCTTTCGGATGAAGGCATTATCTGCAGTGAAATCAAGTCCTAAACCTATTTTGTCTTGTACTTCAGTGAGAGACATTCCCCAGGAGATACCTAGCGGCATGGCCCCTGAATATTGCTGATAGCTGAATCCACTATCATAGAGTGCCACACGAGACAGTGCCATAGCGGCATTATATTCCAACGCTATCCCATCTTCTGTATGGTCTTCTTTATAGGTTTTTAGTGTAGGCAAAAATGATATCTCTGGATTTTTTGTTTTGAAATTTTCAGAAAACGAAGCTAACTCAAACGATACATAAGGCTTACCCAATATAGTTAAGGGAGACTGGGCATTTACTGATGTATGCAGTGTCAGTAGTAAAGCTATGCAATTAAGATATACGAAACGGGTTTTTATCATTTTCTGTGATTGAAGATACAAATGTAAATAGACTCTGCTTAATGATAGATATTCTAACCATAAGAATCATTTATTTTTAGACAGTAAGATGAGTTGAGGATAACAATAGTTGCTTGCTTTTGTTACCTGTATCATACAAGGATTAGTACCACATTAATATTAACTTTGCACCTTTATATAAAATGAATAAACATAAAGTCACTTTTAGGTTTGAAAAGGAGCCTGGTAGAGAGGTTTCTGTAGAAGTAAACCAAGGCGATACCGTACTAGACGCAGCTCACGATCACGATATACCTCTCAATCATAATTGTGGTGCTGTGTGCGCATGCAGTACCTGCCAAGTGTATATAGAAAAAGGAATGGATAACTTACCAGAGATATCTGATAAGGAAGAGGATTTCATAGATAGAGCTATAAATCCGCGTATTAATTCTAGATTAGGATGTCAGTGTGTAATTAATTCTGATATAGAAGTGACTGTGCCAGATCAAAGTACCATCATAGGACATTAGAAAAAGATGAGCGAAAATAAATTTTTTGAGCCACCGATAAATTGGGGCGACTACGAGGATATAGCACTAGCACTTTATGAGAAGTTTGGTGATGATTTTACAGAAGCTAAAATCTATAGAATCCGCTTTACAGATTTACTTAATTGGGTACTCGAGTTACCTAACTTCGAAGGAAAAAGAGATGAATCTAATGAAGGACATCTAGAGATGATACAGAGCAGCTGGGTGTACGAGTGGAGAGATAATCAATAAGACGTATGATTCTGGATCGGTTTAGCAGTATAGATACCTTTATTCTAGATGTAGACGGTGTGCTTACGTCAGGTACGGTGATCGCTTCGGGCGATGGTGAGATGCGTCGTGACTTTAATATTAAGGACGGTTTTGCACTTCAGTATGTAGTGAAACAAGGATATCACGTCATCATAATCAGTGGCGGTGATAATGACGGCGTGCGTAAGAGGTTAAGAAATTTAGGTATTACAGAAATACACACTGCAGTACCTGACAAGCGTAAACTGCTCAAAGAATTAGAAATTAAGCTTCAAATCAATTTAAAAAATGCTCTGTATATGGGTGATGATTTTCCTGATTTATCTGTGATGCGTATGTGCGGTATAAAAGCGTGCCCATCAGACGCAGCGTGGGCAGTACAAGAAGAAGTAGACCTAGTGACTAAGGCCTTAGGAGGCAAAGGTGCCGTGCGTGAGGTTATGGAGAAAGTGCTTACCAGTCAAGATAAGTGGGAGAGTACAGAGCACTCTGTATGGTAATGCATACAGCTATCACTTTAGTCGTAAGTTAATCCCAAGCTTCCTTTTTACATTTGTAAAAACCCAAAATGAAACTACTAGATCAAATCATTCAATATAAGTATGGTATCTCTATTGGGATTTTCACTGTATGGATGCTCCTTTTTGACGGAAATAGTGCGTTGTTCATGTATAAGCAGTACAATGAGCTGAAGGATCTAAAACTGCAAGAAGAATTCCTTTCCGAGGAAATGACACAAATGAATATTCAAAAGGAGGAATTGTTCTCTGATGACGATAAATTAGAAAAGTACGCTCGTGAGCAGTTGTTTTTCAAGAAAGACGATGAAGATGTATACGTTATAAAAAAAGCGAATTAGAAGTTTTCAGCAGCTATCATTTGAAGTAGCTCAGCATGTATTTCTTTATTACCAGCCACTATTGACGTTCCAAAAACAAAGTTTTCTGTTTCTTGAAAATCTGAAACTATACCACCAGCCTGCTGCACTATATAGGCTCCCCCAGCTACATCCCAAGGACTTAAGTTCAGCTCAAAAAATCCATCAAACCTCCCGATAGCAGTATAGGCTAGGTCAATGGCCGCACTTCCCATCCGTCTTATCCCTTTAGTAGTTTTCATAAGTTTATTTAATAAACTCAGGTAGGCTTCCATCTCATCGAAATTGTAATACGGAAATCCTGTAGCCAATAAGCTATCTGTAAGCTTTCGGGTAGAGCATTGAAACTTCTCACCATTCAGGTATGCACCGCTCTCGTCTGCGGAGAATAGTTCATCGTCTGCTGGTACATATACTGCAGCGTATACAGGCTTTTGATTCTCGTATAAGGCAATGGATATACAGAACTTAGTGTGGCCAAAGAGGTAGTTGGTTGTGCCGTCTATCGGGTCTATAATCCAGTATTGCTCCTCATTTCTAATCGAGGTAGTTTCTTCTTCTGTGAGGAAGCCAGCATCAGGCGTTATTGTTACTAATCCTTCTACTAGCATTTTTTCACTTTCTATATCTACATAGCTTACGAGTTGATTTAGGCTTTTTTCATCTATATCATCAGTGATGACTCCACTTTGCTGCTGGAGTTGGTATGCGCCTACTTTTAGTACTAAAGTGGCTATTTGTTCTTCTTGGTGGCTAGTAAGTATCATAGAGTGTGTCGTATATTTTTTCTTTTAATTTAGTATCTTTACCTAGATCAAGTTTTCGAGCAAAGAAACCATTGCTTTTTGCAATATCACTGAGTTCAGATATTCGTATAGGTCTCGGACCAAAATTTACTGGCTTATCCCACGGGATATACCTGAGATCAGAGTTTATGACGGTATGGGCTAAAGGTGAGTTTAAAGCTAGTGTCTGAAAATACGTCTCGTCTGGAAAAAGACTGTTCTCAAAAAAGGAGTAAAAGCTTGGAGAAGCTATAGTCTCGTCTATTAAGTATTCAGCCATAGGTCGTGTAATACTAAACCATGCCGAGCCAGCATAGTAATGTGTATTTGGAAGTTTACGGCTAGCGAGTCTTTTGTATATTTTGCGAAGGCGGTATGTCGGAGTGAGAAGTTTTATCAGTCGATCACCTAAAGATCCTGGTCTAAAGTAGTGTGTGTTTAGTAGTCCTAGACCGTTTTCATAGTACCACGAGGAGTAGTTGTTAACTTCGATTCTGTCTTTAAATATCGCATATGCAGAAAAGAGTTTATCTCTCTGAGGTTTTGTGGTTAGATTTACAGGCAAAAAGTTATTATTTATAAAATTTTTGCCTTTGTGCTCGGAGAAAAACGCCTCAAAACAGTTTGCTGACTTAACGATGAAATCTTCTCCTGATATGACATGAACGTAATCATAGTCTACGTCTTTAGCAGCCTTCAATAATAAAAGAATGGCTTCCACTATTGTGATGTGAGCTCTAGTCACATCTATACTCTCTTTCAAAGTGTACTTCTTAAGTAATTCTGAATTCTGGAGTAATTGCTTTCTATTCTTTTTATCTATATGGATTATTACTTTATAGCCTCTCTGTAGACATTCAGAGGTTAGTAGCTCTAAATGTGAAGCATTTTTATGGGCTAATATGCAGATGAGATGCTTCATTTAGTAATTAGTTTTTGTTCGAAGATATCCCAGCTTAGGTTTTCAGTATAATACTGAAATGTAGTCCTGCGAAGTGTAAGGTACATGTCTGGATCTGCAATAGCTTGTTCTATGCGAGTCCTAGCTTCTAGCAGGTCATTTACGATGTAGCCATTTACTCCGTGTTCTATCATATCTGGGATTCCACCTACTGGATACACTATAGCTGGGGTCCCTACACTATTGGCCTCGTTTATCACTATAGGCGTACAATCTGCCGTAGGAAATAAAATAAGAAAGTGAGCGTCTGAGTATAGTTGTTTTAGTTTTTGGAGATCACTGGGTTTGTTCTTATCTAATATATGATCTATGCCTATGATATCTAAGTGACAGTCTAAGTAATTCTGGAGTTTTACTGCTTGTGAGATACCTTTTCTATAAAAGTCTTTTCCTACTATCAGGAGCCTTAGTTTAGTTACATCTCTAGAAATTGGGGTCACCACAAAGTTGGAATCTCCTAGGTTACTACCAAAATTTATGGTGGTAGTCTTCATTTTTGGATAGGTTTTCAACGCATTATTTTGAGCCCATTTAGACGTGTAAAAAACCGAATTGAAATTTTTAAGTGACTGTCTTTCTACCTTCTTTGCTTTTGCTACGCTTGATTCAAACAGATTAGTGTAGTTAGTATAATTGTCTTGAAGCAAACTAAAAGTTGCATCGGCTATGAGATACGCAGTACAAGAAGGTTTGTAGGCATATAACTCTGAACCAGAGCCTAAGACTATAAGTAAGTCTGGCTGTGTGAGAATGATCTGTTTTTCTAAGACTCTAGCATATCTTTTGGCGATGTATTGACTGAAGTAGATATTTAAGCGTTTTCTTATTAATCTGTTCATGTAGTATGATATCCGAGCTAATATTTTTTGATGACTATGCACGGATTCACTGTAGCATATAGATAATTGGTGTCGTTTACTAAGTTGTATATATATGGACTTACATATGCCTGACCATGAGTGGGAGTCTTGCACTGGCAGTATAGAAGCGAGTAGGATCTTCATTGTATAGTTTGACCTAAGTAATTACTCGCCTTTTGAAATGATTTCAACGTACTGATTTGTGCTGAATTAGTAAGGCGATAAGGTATCCACATAAATAAGCCTTGGATCAAATTTAACATGCACAATACCAATGTGTTAAATTTATTTATCTGCTTGACTTGACTTCTGTATTTACCTTTATAGTAGGAAGATTGTAGGAATTGTACTACTGTTTTAGAATGAGACTGATGATATACTATTAAGCTAGGATCAAAGTATATAGTGTGACCGGCTGCTTCAAATATTTTTTGAACGGCTATTTCATCATAGTAGCCTATATTTTTTGCGTTCATTCCTAGTTTCGGGTCAAAACCACCAAGCACTAGTAGTAATGATTTAGAAAACCCGCATGCACATCCGTTGACGTAACCTTGACGGGGCATTTTTCCAAAGTCTTTTCTAAATTCCGAAACTTCCACTAATGATGCTTTAATCCATTTAGGAGAGCTCTGATCCCAATACTTAGTACTTCCAGATATGCATTTTATATCATTGGTTTTAAGTAAATTAGACAAATTGTCAATAAGATGAATGTTGGGATATGCATCATCATCTATATAAAATATAAATGGTGCTTTGGCACTGTTTAGTCCAGAGTTTCTTGCATTACTGAGTCCTATGTTAGGCTCTAATACAAAACTGAGCTGTGGGAGCTCCATCATATTCTGCTTGACTACTTCTAGGGTGTCATCTGTACAAGCATTTACCACTACCAGCACTTCATAAGGCACCTGAGTAGAAAGACGCTTATAGTGCTCTAGGCTTGAGTTTAGGGTAGCCGCACGATTGTGTGTGCAAATAATGATTGATATCTCAGGCTTTTTATGCAATTTAGCGGCAATTTATCAGCAATTTTAAGACAAATTTTGACTTTTAATCTCGTAATACCAGTATATAATAGACTTCAGAGCATTTCAAGGCTTATGAAGAGCATACTTTTAGCTCATATTCGAGGGAATATGAATCTCTATATCAGCTGTGATGGTAATTCTAGTGCAGAGGTAAAAGCCTTTGTAGAATCTATAGATTGGAGATTGGGTAAGTTTGAAGTAATACATCAAGCCAGTCAGCTGGGAGTAGATAAGCACAATATAGCATGTATCTCTATGGCTAAGTACTTAGGTAATGTAGTGGTTTTAGAAGATGACCTCATAGTTAGTCCTTATTTTCAGGCTTATTTGATCAGCTGTCAGAGTATCATCAAGGGTGAAAGAAAACTGGCAGGTGTGAGTTTGTATCGTTATCCTATGGTAGAGCAAGATCATTTTCCCTTTGAGTTAATACCTTCAGATGAGTTTACATATTATCAGCAGCGACCATCTAGTAAGGGTTGCTTTTATTCATCTGATATGGCTAAAGATTATGAAGAGTTCTTGAGGCACTTTACTGGAGATTTTGGAGCTTATCACCTTCCAGTTAATGTTAAGAAATGGGGGGACGAAGTGTGGGAAAAATCCTTTTACTGTTATCTTCAGCAATCGGATAAGTACCTAGCATTCCCAATGTATAGTTATACTACAGATTTTGCAGATATGGGAGTACATATGAAAAAGCAAACAACTAAGTATGTGCATCAATCTCCGCTGATGATAAGTGAAAAAGTGCCAGTGGCTAAATTCTGGAAGGATACTATAAATGTATATGACGCATTCTATGAGCTTCGGTTTGACTCTCTAAAGCAATGGAGAGATGAGTTAGCTGGTATGGATATAGAGTTAGACTTACACGGTCGTAAGGACTTAAATTACGTGAAATCTAAGTTTATGATTTCATCTAAAATCTGTACTAAAGCTGCGAAAGGGTGGGAGAGAAGACTTAAGCCAGAGCTTAATAATATTATTTTTGACCAAGTGGGGAGCCATTACAAGCTTGGACTTACGGTAGATTTTAAGTCTGAGGTAGAAGAAAATCTTAAAGAAAAATTTCTGTATTATTATCCTGATACACGTTTATCAGAGTTAGTAAAGATGAAGTGGAAGGAAGTGATTTCTCGCTTTATAAAATGGTAGTTTGCCATAGACCAAGACTATCTGTTCTTTTTCTGTATCTAGACTGCAGTGTTAGCTTACCTTTTGTCGGCTCTTCTAGAGTAATAGCGTTTGTAGTTTTTAGATTATAAGATCTGGCTATTTCTCTTGAAAATAATTCTGCATCTTGCTTACTCGTAAAATAAGCGATATCTCCTGACTCTGGCTTGATGACTATAAAGTAGCTTTCATTATCTACTTTCAGTATCATTTTAGCCCTATCAGACTTGGCGTAAAGAGGTAAACCTATATGCTGGTCTATAAATACATTACCTTTAGGCGCATTGACACTTAACTCTTCTATTGTTTCTGATATAATTCCTGCTTTTTCGGCGTATGCCGGATTTTCTATGTACACAATGTACGGATGAATAATAGTGGTGAAGACGTTAAAAGTAATGGCTCCAATGACTGCTATGTTAGTGAACTTATCTCGGCTAAAAGTAGGGTGGACTATAAATGGAATAAGTAGGAATATGAAGTAATAGTAGGGACCGAGAATAATACAGAGTAGTGCTAAAACTACGAAATTGAGACCAAATTGCAGGGTGAATACTTTACGCTTAGCAATAATCAGTGCCGCTAAACTTATGCCACTGTACTTTAAAAATGTAAAAATAGAAGATAAGTGATTACTACTGAAAATTCTGCTTCTTAGTATTTCTAAATGATGGATGTGAGAAGAGAAAGCAAGTAGACCTCCTAGTACCCCAATAAATATTGCGTATACTAATAAGTAGCTATTCTCTCTGCGTATCAATAGCTCCTTGCTAGCAAGTGCCGCCGCGCCCATGAGTACCGCATTAGAAGGGTGAATGAAAAATAGAATTAAACCTAGTGGGATAGCTACTTTCCAATTGATTTTATCATTTATAAATAAATAGGGGTATGCTAAGAGTCCTATCAATATTGTAAATATTTCTGGGCGATGAGAAAGTACTATGTAGTTACTCAGCACTAGTGAGATAATACCTACTGTTAAACCCATTCTGTTTTTACGAATAAGGAGTAGTAGTGCTAAAGCAGCTAACAGAATCGAATAAAATATTTTAGGGGTATACACAGATGATGTGATGTATGCGAGAGGTTTGATTAACAATCCATACAGGTAGTCTGCAGAAGTTCCTAAATACGAGTTATACAAAAGATTACTTTCTCCACGTACTGAGGAGAAAGCATGACCGAAATCCCAGCCAGTATCCATGGTATTTAAGGGAATTAAGAACTTAGAAAAACAAGCGGTTACTATTAGAATTAAAATCCAGTAGGAGTTTTTCATCTACTATCTCATTAGGTATATTTTACCTAGTCCTTGTGTGAAGAATTTATCTCCAGCACTTTCTCTTGTTTGTATGTCCTCACCATTTATTTTAGCTACCACTTTATAAAGATACACTCCGTTAGCGAGTTGGTCACCATATTCATCTGTACCGTTCCAAGTGAATTGTGAGATGTTGTTTCCTATCTTGATTAGCCCCATCTCGTCCTGTGTGATTTCGCGTACTACTTTCCCTGTTACAGTCATTATCTGTATTTTCATGTAATCAGGGACTTGCTCACCTGTAAGCGTATAGACGAATTTCATACTCGTAGTGAAGGGATTAGGATAAGGATATATATTGGTAATGCTGGCTTCACGTATGACCTCAAAATTAATGACATAGCTGAGTTCACTAGATTCGTTACCTGATGCATCTCTTACTCTTACAGCGAGTCTATATTTACCACTAGCTAAGTCTTTTGGAGAATATTCCAGTATAGCTTTTTCACCAGGTCTGCTAGCAGCTGTGAACATAACATTGCTCTGTGTATGGTGCACAGTGTCTGCGTCTCCAGTTGGATTCCCTGCTAAGTCTAATAGTTGTATATATACCTCAAAAGCTTCGGGGTCTTGGATAAAGATATACTGATTATCATCCAGCACTGACATTGTGATTACGGGACTAGGAGATATTATATCAAAATCTAAAATGTGTACACCGTCAAATACTGCATCTAAGATGGGATTTCTATTGTCTCGCTCCACCAGGTATTGTAGTTGAAGTACATTATTTTCCAATTGTTCTTCTGGCTGATCAAAGGCTGGATTAACAGTTATGGCTACACTATTTCTGTCTTGTTGGTTTAGTGTATGTATCTTATAGCTTAAAATCATTGAATCCCCTGCTGGTAGAGGACTGTAATAGGAGTTATCTATGGTATCTTTTTCACCGTTGTGAAGTCTATTTATGGTCAATACCAGTACACTATCCATATCGTACTTAGATATGTTTTTATAAGCGAATTTTATGAAAAGACTATCACCTTCTTGGATAGTATCGTGGCTCTGTTCGAAGGCTATACTCGGGAAAATAGAGCCTTCTGGCACACCATCATAGAGTACTGTCCACCTGTTTTGTCCTGAAGGAGTTCTTTTATCCTGATCTTTATAATAGCCATTAATCCTAAGGTAAGGGAATTTGTTTGCGTCTATCGAGGAAAGGTTTAGACTCTTACTGGTCCAATCAGAGAATAGGGTCTGAACTGAGTTGTTTTTTTGAACGCCTAATATGGTGTAACTCACAGAATCTTCCTCAGAGTCATTTTCTCCTAAAATGCGATAAAATAGTTTCCATTTTTTAGACGGGCCTATATTTTGGGTAGTGATTCCTCCCTCAGTAAGAAGCGGAGCATACTGAACAGACCCAGCAGTTGACTGATCTTCTGGTGGTACAATTGAGGCGTAATTAGCTGTTAGTTCTTGACCTAAACCTGGGGAAAGACCTTTTTGACCTAGAAGACCGTAAGGTTCTCCATGCTTTATAACCCGAATCTTATCTGCTCCAAACTTCTCTAACGCAGTAAAGATTCCCTCGTCCCATAGCTCTATGTCTACGTCACCATTTATCAGGAGTAAAAGATGATATCCCTCTGGTATTCTGTTCAGTAAAGCTGTGAGTGAATCTAGCTGGCTTGGTACTCTGGTATTGTACAAATACTGGCCACTTTTTTCTCCAGGCTGATAGTACTTTTGTCCTGCGATATAATCTCTAGATCGGACTACCTGATTAAAAGGATTATTCTCTTCAATATATCTATCCAAGTTGTCAGGATTTAATGCTCCTAACTCTACTTGATTACGAGAGTATCTTCCTCCAAACTTGCGTACTCCATTTACAAATAGTGTTTTTTTATAATATGGGACATTAATACCTCCAGCATAGACAGTATAACGGCCAGAGATTTGTCTATTAAAACTAAGTTTTCTGTTATTTGGCAATAGTTCGACTCCTTGTCGAGTAGCTTCTTTTAGTTTACTGTAATACCCCTGAGACCATCCGGTTTCACTATTATATATAAGCGAGAAGGTGGAGTTTACCCATTTAGATGAAGCATCTGCAGGGGTATCAAATTTTGCTCGCCAAAAGAAATCGGTACTGTCGAAGGGAGGTAGTGCGAAGGTATGACTAATAATATTCCCTCCTTTTATACCACTGACTGTTTGAAGTATAGGACTATTGAAATTTGGATTCGTATCTATTTCGAACACCACCGTATTTTCTGGGATAAGTAAGCTATTGTTTTGTACTTGAAGAGTGACGTTCGTTTTGGGGACTATAGCGTCTTTGATAGGTGCTAGTACTGATAAGCTGTTTGAGGGTAAAAAATACTCATACGATATGGAGTTGTTTAGCTCTCCTACATTATCTATCTCATCTATGCTATCCCCGAAGTCTATAGTAAACGTAGCAGTCTGAAAACCCTGACTAAAATCATTATTAGGTATCCAGAACCGAACTTCTGAAGTGCTAAATATGCGATTAATATATTTGGGTCCAAAAGTGCGTATACTGTCATTACTGTATTTGAGACTGAGATATAGGCCTGGTGTGTCGGTAACTGCTTCACCATAGTTTAATAGTGAAATATCCAGTGCTACAGAATCAAGTTCTGCATTAGCATTGTCTGGATAAAGTTGTATGTTCTCATCTATGCTATAGTCTGGCTTTTCTGGGGAGTACATACGAATAGCAGGATCACCGTGATAGGTCATTTGTCTACATTGACTGCGATTAAAATTATCTGATGGTCTTTGGTATTGCTTAATAGTTTCTATAATCAGCTTTCCTATTGAACTGCCGTAGTGGTTATTGTACATATTACTATAGAAAGTGGATGTCCACGAGTATAGCGGCTGTGTAAACCCATATGCACTGCCTGCTATCCAAGCTATACCTCCAGTTTTTTCGTGCAGTAAAAACTGCTCTGGTAGGGATATATCGTTATAACTATTTCCTAATGCACACCCATTAAATAAAAATAAAGGATACTTACCTTCATTGTCTAGTTGGTTAGGAGTACCTATATCAATCTCTAGTATCTGTGCAGCACCGTGGCCAAAGTAGCCGAGTGTACTTATACCACCGTTTATTATTTCTTGTACTTCAGCGGTTAGCGATTGATCTATGGTGGAAGCATCTTGTTTGGCTAAAAATTTACCCGTTGCTCCAAATCTTACTCCCTTAATACGATTATTGTAATCGTGTTGATACACTTCGAATGAAGACTGCTCTTCTTCTCCTACCCCTCCAGTGAGAAATAGAACAACCTTAGAATTATTAGTGTATTCTTCATGCAATATTACTTTTTCCAGGTAGTTTCTTACATCTTGATTCGAACGGGCTGGGATTCTACCTATCCCCATTACAGGAGCCAAATCATTCTCTTTGTAATCTGTAACAAAAGGGTAATCACTAGATGGTGTTCCCCAGGTTGGTACTAAGTTCTCAAACTCTCTTCTCAGATAATTATACCGCGTAAGATAATATGATTGGCCTTTTCCTAGTAGGAGTATGTTTTTAACTTTAGTTGGCTGTTGCTCGTAGATTAGCCTACAGTAGTTTTTTAAAGCCATTGGATGCGATAGACCATAGTAAAAGTGGTCGTATAACTCAGGAGTATATACTATTTCTACAGTATGAGATCCTCCTTTCGCAGATTCCCGATAGCTTTTGTATTCAGCAGCACTTTCTGCTAGCTTGGGATGGGTAATAATTACGTAATCGTATGAGGTGGAGGTATAGTCGTACGGTTTCGTAGTGAAAGGTTTTAGATTATCTATCGTAATTGACTTTTTGGCGTCATCACTAGTTAGTATTATTTTTTTTTGTCCAACGTTAGATGTATTAAACTGCAATGTTTTACTGTTAACGTCTCCTGATATTCTTCGGAGATTTCTTAAATCATATATATAGGCCTTAGTTCCGGCAAAGTTGATGAATTTAAAATAGTCATTCGAACCAGTGTAGTCTATTTCAAAGTATGAGACATCATTAAGATCTAAATCTCGAGGATATTCCATTTTGATGAAGGAGACTGCGTGGCGTGCCATCTGGAGATAGGTAGATGCGAATCGGATATTTGTCACTTGAGTATCTATCTGTGAGCTTTTAAGCACTACTTTAGCTTCATTGAATCCTGGTTCTACCCGAGTATATCCGGAATGAAACTTTTCAAAGATTAAGTCTGAACCAATGCTAACCTCAACTTTATGGTTTAGACCATCCACCGTTTGGCTTGGATTAGATTTACCGTATACTCCAAAGCTGAGCAGTGGTTCGGGACCTGCGGGGTTGTAATTATTTGTTGCTATATTCAGGTTGGCAGTTCTGCCGCCTGATATATACGTACTAAACCATCCCTCACCTGTGGTGTACTCGGTTAAATAACCCGGTTGGAAGTATGGACTACCGTCATAATACTCATCGGTAAATGTGCTATGTGTAGTATACCATAACCAAGAGTCTGCTGTTTTACCTGCATAACTGGGGTTGTTAAACTCTGTGAACCTTTTACCAGCTGTATTTGACGTCCAAGTAAGGTAGTAATTGGATGTGTCGGTGTAAAGACTTTTAAATTGATGAGCCTGCTGATCCGCAGTTAAAAATAAAGGAGCATCAAGTTCTCCATCATTATATTCTCCGTAAAATTCTATAAAATCTCCTGAGTCAAAGGAATTATCTGATTGTCCGGATATGAATATGTGCTGTTCTTCGCCATTCCTCCACAATTGAATGTTCTTAGGATTTATGCTAGAGACTGGCAAACCTCTAGCTGATAGGGTCGCGTATTCAATCTCATAAATAGCGTCTTCACCTATTTCTATTTGGTAGTAAGTTTGAGATGGATTTATCCACTCGTTACCGAACTGAGCAAAGGCTTCGGAGGAGGCAGCCACAAAAAATAACAAAAATGGGAGAATGGGTTGTTTTAGATTCATTTAGTTTCGGAAATTCTAATTTTACAAATTTAGCAATAAATATAAATTGAAACTGTTGAAGTGGTGTCTTATTTCAGAAAAGTGATCATTTTGTAGGAAAACTTTTTCCTAATGTCAGATTATATAACTTCGCCAAACATTTATATGGACAAAGTAGTACAAAATGCAAGTGAGGCTATAAAAGGAATATCTGATGGTATGACTCTTATGTTGGGAGGTTTCGGACTCTGTGGTATTCCTGAAAACAGCATCAATGCCTTGGTGAAATCTGGAGTGAAAAACCTAACCTGTATAAGCAATAATGCAGGTGTAGACGATTTCGGTATCGGGCTTATGCTGCAAGGTAAGCAGGTCAAAAAGATGATTTCTTCGTATGTAGGAGAAAATGCAGAATTTGAAAGACAGTTGCTAAGTGGAGAGTTGGAAGTAGAGTTACTTCCGCAAGGTACGCTCGCAGAAAGATGCAGAGCCGCAGGTGCAGGTATTCCTGCTTTTTTTACTCCAGCAGGATATGGTACTGAGGTAGCAGAAGGCAAAGAAGTGCGTGAGTTTAATGGGAAATACTATATAATGGAAAAAGCCTTTGAATCGGACTACGCTATAGTAAAAGCTTGGAAAGGTGACACCGATGGTAATCTTATCTTTAAAGCAACAGCACGAAATTTTAATCCATTAATGGCTATGGCTGGAAAGATTACTATAGCTGAAGTAGAAGAACTGGTGCAGCCAGGTGAACTAGATCCTAATTTTATTCATACCCCGAGTATTTTTGTAAATAGAATATTCCAAGGAACTGATTACGAGAAACGCATAGAACAACGAACCATAAGATAATGCTTACTAAAGAACAAATAGCCCAGCGAATCGCTAAAGAATTAAAAGACGGATACTACGTAAACTTGGGTATAGGAATACCAACATTGGTAGCCAATTTTGTGCCAAGCGATATAGATGTAACCTTACAAAGTGAGAATGGACTACTAGGTATGGGACCGTTCCCGACAGAAGAAAATATAGACGCTGACCTTATAAATGCTGGAAAGCAGACAGTTACTACCTTACCCGGTTCTGTCTTTTTTGATAGTGCTACTAGCTTTGCGATGATACGCAGTGGCAGGGTAGACCTTACAGTGCTAGGTGCTATGGAGGTAAACGATAAAGGAGATATAGCCAATTGGAAAATTCCAGGTAAAATGGTGAAAGGTATGGGAGGAGCTATGGACTTGGTAGCCTCTGCTCAGAATATAATTGTTGCTATGCAGCATACGAACAGAGCAGGAGAGAGTAAGCTTCTAAGGGAACTTAGTCTACCCGTAACCGGTCTGGGATGTGTAAAAATGATAGTGACTAACCTCTGCGTGATAGATATCACAGCTCGTGGATTTGAACTGAAAGAACTGGCTCCAGGAGTATCGGTAGCAGATGTGCAGGCGGCTACAGAAGGTAGGTTGATAGTAGAAGGAGATATACCCGTAATAAGCTTTTAGCGAAAATTTACAGAGTAGATTAGTTTAAGTTTTTGTCACTAGGTTAGATAGTATATGTGCTATTTGTATTATCTCTTCCAGCTAATATCAAGCCGTGATGAAGATGTTTATTCTTCTTCACGAGTGTTCTAACTCTTTTAAAATTTCTTGTAAACTGTATTGAATCTATCTTTTATGGATTAAGTAGCAAGTGTTGCTTTCCCAGAGTCCTTCTTAATGTTAGTGGTTTATAGAGCCCAAAAAAAAAGGAATTGTAAGTTTGCTTTATCTGAAGCAATATGTATGATTTTATTCGGATTGAATTCACTTCTTGACCATAAAAAGACTAACGATACGCTGTGAATTGTATAACAAGTGTAAAATCATATTTAGAATGCTAATTACAAGTGCTACCTTTGCACTTATGAAAGTAACAGTAGTAGGAGCGGGTGCCGTAGGTGCTAGTTGTGCCGAGTATATCGCCATTAAAGATTTTGCCGCAGAGGTAGTTTTAGTAGATATAAAAGAGGGTTTTGCAGAAGGGAAGGCCATGGATTTGATGCAGTGTGCATCTCTAAACGGGTTTGACACCAAAATAACCGGAGCTACCAATAACTACGCAGCTACCGCAGGTAGTGACGTGGCGGTAATCACTAGCGGAATACCACGTAAGCCAGGTATGACTCGTGAGGAGCTTATAGGTATCAATGCAGGGATAGTGAAAACTGTTTCGTCTAGCATATTGGAGCATTCTCCAAATGCTATTATCATAGTAGTGTCTAATCCTATGGATACGATGACTTACTTGGTGCATACATCTACTGATATCCCAAAGAACCGCATTATAGGTATGGGTGGAGCTTTAGATAGTGCACGTTTTAAGTACAGACTATCAGAAGCCCTAGGTTGCCCAGCTAGTGATGTAGATGGTATGGTAATAGGTGGTCATAGCGATACAGGTATGGTACCACTAATAGAGAAAGCAACAAGAAACAGCGTGAACATTTCTGAATTTTTGGACGCTGCTCGAATGGATGAGATAGTACAGGCTACTAAGGTAGGTGGTGCTACGCTTACTGGCTTACTAGGCACTAGTGCTTGGTACGCTCCAGGAGCTGCTGTATCTGAGATAGTGAAAGCAATAGCCCTCGATTCTCAAAAAATGATTCCTTGTTCTGCATTATTGGACGGAGAGTATAACCTAAGTGGATTATGCATAGGTGTACCTTGTATCATAGGCAAGAATGGCATAGAGCGAATAGTAGAAGTGTCTTTATCTGACGCTGAAAAAGCTCATATGCAATCTAGTGCGGAAGGAGTAACTAAAACCAATGCATTACTTAATTAAGTTCTGAATATATATATGTCCGAGAGAGCTGCTATAAATAGCAGCTCTTTTTTGTTATGTTCTCCGTATGATTTCCTGTGATTTTGGGATGACTAAACTAGACTGATAGAAAAACTAGAAGTAAAACATTGACATATGTTAAAAATATCTTTGGCTAAATTTTAGGAGACGGTGAATTATCATGCTGAGTTTAGACCCAAGGAAAAAAGTATCGAAGGATGAGTAATTTAAAGGATAATAAAACAGCTATACTATATATGATGCTGGCCTCGGTCATCTTCTCCACCATGAATCTCATAGTGAAGTATCTGGATGAGATACCTGTAGCTCAAATAGTATTT
>TARA_B110000090_G_scaffold2881_1_pt1 | contig 16976 bp, 12 predicted proteins | sample TARA_B110000090 | Tara Oceans TARA_B110000090 (sample SAMEA4397239) | marine metagenome | biome: Polar Biome; feature: [SRF] surface water layer (ENVO:00010504); material: water (ENVO:00002006), including particulate matter (ENVO:01000060) such as... | depth 5 m
TCATATCTGAAACGTGAACAATATGGCAGCAGACCCCTATTTCATGGGCAATATTACACGGCAGATATCATCGCCTCCGAACAAGGCGATCCTGTTTACAAAAAAGGTGCTGAAAAATATGAAATCATAGATTATAAGGTCAACTACAAATATGACAATAAGCATACGACCATTCTTCCCCGAATGCACAGTAAAAGCCCTCAACATGAAAAAAAGTATAGGGAAATCACAGGACTGAAGCAGGGCGAGAAACCGGCCTTTACGGACAACCTGTATTTTATGTTCAAACACCAATTAGGCACCATGTATTTGCGCTATTTTATGTGGAATTTTTCCGGTCGCGCCTCAGATATTCAAGATGCCAACTGGGTGGGTTTAACCAATGCTTTTAAGGAACTTCCACCGGAATTAGCCAATAACGAAGGAAGAAACATCTATTTTGGCCTGCCCTTATTACTAGGTATCATCGGTTTACTTTATCAGTACAAGAAAAATGAAAAATACTTTTGGGTCACCTTGCTTTTATTTTTCCTCACAGGGGCTGCCTTAGTACTGTATCTTAATTCACCTCCCATTGAACCGAGAGAACGAGACTATATTTATGCCGGCTCCTATTATGTATTTGCTATTTGGATAGGGTTTGGTGTCCTGGCCATTTACGAATTACTCGGCAAAGTTCTTCAAAATAAGACACTTGTGGCCGCTGTGGCTTCTTTACTTTGTTTAGGTATTCCCGCCCTGATGGCAGCGGAAAATTGGGATGATCATGACCGGTCTGATCGTTATTTTTCCGTCGATGCGGCAAAAAACTACTTAGATTCTTGCGCTCCCAATGCAATATTGTTTACTGGAGGCGATAATGATACCTTCCCTTTGTGGTTTGCCCAAGAGGTATTGGGACACCGTACAGATGTTCGCGTCATTGTGTTGAGCTATTTCAACACAGATTGGTACATCGAACAAATGATGCGAGACGCCTATGAATCCAAAGCCCTTCCTTTTGGTTTGTCGTTGGAAGATTATCAACAAGGAGGCCCTAATGATTATCTGCCTTATGCGGAAATCGAAGGAGTCTCTGGGCCAATTAGTGCGTCTCAATTTCTGAAATTAATCAAAGAAAAGCATCCCGCCTTGACCGCACGCACCCGAGGACAATACAATAGCTTGCCAGCAAAAGAGCTGGTCTTGAGATTGGATAGCGCCAAAGTAAATGGGCTGACTTGGATCAAAGAAACCTCAATGCCATTAGACCGATTGAAAACCAATGTACTCTCTATGAAACTCAAGGGAAGTCATTTAGAGAAAAAGGATCTTGCCATTTTGGATTTAATCGTAAATAGCAATTGGAGTAGGCCTATTTATTTCAATAATACTTCACTGAATGCCTTTAATTTAGACATTAAACAACATGTAGTGCAGGAAGGCCTCACGTATCGTCTAGCACCCATTCGCAATCCGGGAGGCAATACGATGGTGAATGCTGATTTGATGTATGAAAATATTGTAAATAAGTTTGAATATCGCGGCTTAGACGATGCTGATGTTTATTATACAGAAGACTACAGGAATTTTGTATTGAATCATCGATCAGCTTTCAATACACTGGCTACTGCCTATTTAAACCAAGGTAAAATGGAGCGTGCCAAAGAGGTTTTATTGAAAGGGCTAGAATACATGCCTGACGAAGGGGTCACCTACGATATCTTTAGTATTCAACAAGTATCGCTGCTCTTGGCCGTTGGCGAAAGAGATTGGGCACTTGATATTGCCACGACTTATAGTAGCCGCGCAGTGGAGTGGTTAGATTATATCACAAAAAACAATCAATTAGCGCTTAACGGCTATAGCTATCAACAAAGGGTATTGGCTCTTAATGAGATGGCACGCGCTTTCAGAGCCGCTAATGAAACAGAGTTAGCAGCAGAATATGAAGCGATGTTTAATCAGTATTATAATCAATAAGATGGGTTCTTCCTATCACTACACTATTGAGCAGACCCATTTTGGTGAAGCATCAAATAATTGAATGAAATATCGAAAAGTGATTTTGCTAACCCCAGATAATGGGCGCTAGAAGCGTTTTAATTATTTAATCAAAAATCTAAAAGCCTTTTTGAATCGTGAGGGATCATCTTCGATGATCAAAAAGTAGAATCCTGCAGGATAACCATCTAATTCTATGCGAAATTTATCTTTGCCTATCGCCTCTGGAGTAATCTCAATTTTATTCCCAATCATGCTTGTGAGAATAAAATGAGCATCTTGAAGTGCTGACTCTTTTATTTCAACCATGATATATTCAGTAGCCGGATTTGGATAAATTCCGATTACGTTCACCTTCTGAAAAGTGTTTTGTGATATCTGACCTTCCATTTGAGCTCCATTTATGGGGTTTTGAGCCGAGATAAGGGAAGCTTGGATCAACCCTATAAAAAGGAAAAGGTGTTTTTTAAAAGTCATAATACTTAAAATAAGCAAATAAAATGCCAAAAATTACTCTATTATAAAATAATTACCGCACTCAGCCGTTAAAAAAGGTTAATTTGACTAATTTTGTTGTTGATCTTCCTATTGAAGCACTTTAATTTAATAATGATAAGCTCATTTCAAAAAGATCGAAATTTGAAAAAAAAATAAATATGATGTGCCAAAAACCAATCCTAACCAAAACCATTGACCCTATTAAACTAGTGCTCCTTATTGGAGGTTTGATTTGCTCTTTCTGGGTCAATGCGCAATCAAGCCCTGAGATCATCAATTTGGGTAGTGCGATTAACTCTGATCAAATTGAATACGCTCCTTCTATTAGCGCCGATGGCAATACCATGATCTATCAATCCAACAAGGAAGGTAATTATGAATTGTTTATGGCCCATCGTGACCCAAACGGGGTTTGGTCGACATCTGAAGTAATTGAAAGTATCAAAAACTTTGGTTCAGCTGATGTGCTTATTGCAGGCTCCAGTCTTTCCTATGACGGTAATTATATATACTTCTTTGCCTCATATCCGGGCGGATATGGAATCGAAGATATTTGGTATGTAGAAAAAGAGGGTGAATCATGGAGTAATCCAATCAATGCTGGACCCAATGTCAATTCAAGTAGCTACGAGGGATTTCCAAGTATTTCTGCCGATGGTTCAACCATTTATTTCATGCGAACCGTTGAGTCACCCTATCCGGGTAAATTTTGTTATCAATTGTTTTCATCTGAAAAAGATAATCGTGGTCAATGGAAGATAGCACAGCCTTTGCCCAGCCCGATTTCACAAGGTTGTGAAAATTGCCCTCGCATCATGTCTGACAACGAAACCTTGATTTTTGCAGCGATCCGGGAACCCTCTGATAATTATGAAATTTATCAATCTAGAAATTTAGGAAACGGGAAATGGAGTGATCCGGTGGCCTATGAATTCATTAACACACCCTTGGATGATAAATATGGCACCATCCCTTCTTCTGGTGATATCATGTACTTCAATAAAGATTTAGGGAATGGTCATGATATTTATAGCATACCGATTCCACTTGCTTTACAGCCCAAAAAAGTGGTAAATATACAAGGTGTTCTTAAAGACTGCAGTACAGGCAAACCTATTGAGGCGCGCATCGATATTTTTGAAAATGGTAAGTCAATGGGCACCAGTGGTTTAAAAAGTAATGCCTTTGATGGTAACTTTACTGTAGTCCTCAAAACGGGCGCGAGCTATGAACTTAAAATTGCACCGAGAGGCTATGTCCCTTACAGCGTAGTCTATGATCTGACTGAAACTAATGAATATGGATTGATCAATAAGGATATATGTGTCGAACCCTTCAAGATTCGTCAACATATCTATCCGCTGATTGATGCGGATACCACCACAGCCTCCATCTTTGTAGACGATGAGATGATCACAGATACATCAAACATGTTTGTGGTTGAGGCCAACCGTAGTTATGCGGTAAGAATTGAAAAAGAAGGCTACAAAATCGTCAAGCAAACCTTAAGAATTCCTGCCAGTACCCGCGCAGCACATTTGCATAAAAGTTTCAAACTTGTCGCGACCAAGCCGCAACTGAATTTAAGGGTTGTCAATGGTCTCGATTCTCTGATCAAGGGAAGTTTACTTCAATTGTACGATGGGAAAATTAGAAAAGTCGTCTACCAAGGAAAATTAGAAGAGGGTTTATATAATATGGAGCTCGAATATGATAGAAAATATATGTATAAAGCATTGGCAAATCGGCATTTTTATTATCAAGGCGAACTTGATTTAATTGGCATTAATTATGGTAAAATCATCAATGAAGATGCTGTGCTTACCCCAATTGAAGTGGGTGCTAAAATTACAATCAATTCTATATTGTTTGAAACGGCATCGGCTGAATTAACTGAAAATGACAAAAAAGAGCTTAAAAATGTCATCAATGTATTGGCTCAAAATAAAAACATCATTGTAGAAATCTCTGCGCATACCGACGATGTGGGAAGCGATGGAAATAATTTGAAGCTATCTGAAGCACGGGCCCAAGCGGTCATGGAACACCTTATCTCTCAAAAAGTACCTGCAAGGATGCTTACCTCCAAGGGTTATGGAGAAAGTCAGCCGGTCGTGCCCAATACATCAGAAGCATCTCGAGCGCAGAACAGAAGAGTTGAATTTAGAGTAAGTGAAGTAAAATAAGACTAAAGCCGTTAACAGATATAATTAATGATTCATAGCCTTTATTAGCTGCCGTAATTGCACTGCGACATCATTTTTTTTTTTAAAATGAAAAAAAAATAGCAACTTGCAGATAAATTGTATGTATCAAACAGTAGATAATTTCGATTCAAACGTTTAGTAACAACCAAATATGAAAAAGAACTACCTCCTCCTCCTATTGCTAGCCCTCCTCTCGTTAGCCATCAGCTGTGATACCGACAAACTAGAGGAAGAATTAGATGGTGCTGACATTATTGCGCCAAATTACGACGGCATAATTGTCTTTTCTCTTGGAAACATTGAGTATACGGTCGATTCTCTGCTCGCTGACGCAGGGGATGATTTAGAATATTATACTAACTCAGCGGGTATAATTGTCTTTAAGTTCAATGAAAGTGATACTGTTGATATCGATGAAGAACTGGGAGAACAGCCTGACTTGGATTTTGATGTTGAATTGATACAAACCTTGGAAGTACCTGCCATATCGTTTGCTATCGATTTTTTTGAAGAATTTGATGGGGGTGCTTTCGAAGTAGAAAGCCCCAAATTATCTTTTAATTTTAAGAACACCCTGCAAATCCCCTCTTCATTGCAATTCTTAAAATTTCAAGCAGTTAAATATGATGAGAATGGCCTGCTGAAAGAATCTGTTGATTTGATTTGGAATGATCCAGCCGATTCACTCCAGCCGATCAACACTCCGACGCGTTTAGATACGGCAAAGAAAGAAACTTTAGATATCTATTTGGACGAAACAAATTCTAACTTACGAGACATGCTGTCTATCCAACCGGATAGTTTGACTATGGAAATTGGTTTTGTAGCTTTTCCTGATGTGCTTGATACCGTGATCTATTTCAGAATAGATACCTTGGGACCCTATGTGACCAAAATTGACACCTTAGAAATAGATTCAGTCACGTTTGCAGTGACGGATACCATTTGGATGCAACATGCTGAAACCGAATGGTCTCCGGATCCAGCTCCAAGTAATATGACCATTATTGATCCCTCAGATACGGTCATTCAAATTGCTGCAGACACGGACGGTGATGTCTATACAACCGACGATTGGGTTTATTATTTTGATTTAGAAACTGGATCTATTGTCGAAGAGTTTAGAGATGAGGCCATTTTAGAGACGTCTACTTTTACCCATGAGGCAGGTGACTATGAACTACTGGACACTGTATTTGTGGGTACGGATTTGAGCGGCATCGACCCTAAGTATATTGAGGACGAAGATGGAAACATTGCGTGGGCAATTGTAATCACCAAATGGACTGCTTTGTACGGACTGAACTCAGGCGCAAAGATTGAGTCTGATGTGGTCATGGAGCTACCGGTCGTAATTAATCTTACTGATCTCACGGTGACTCAAGAAATGGATTTTAACAACAAAAACGACATCACTGATTTATTGGATGATTTGGAAGACAATGATCAAGATATTCCAACCACAGAACTCACTTTGACTGCCGTAAACGAACTACCCTTAGGTATCAGTATAGATATGAAATTTTTAGATACAGACAGTGTTCAGCTTTATAGTCAAGAGGATGTTCAGCTTATCGCTGCTCCAACATCGCCAGCCGAAGGTATGATAGAATCGAGTACTTCTTCTAATACCATAACACTAGATGGTGACGCCATAACAGCATTGAAAACTACCGAAACCATTCAATTAGTTTTATCTTTAAATACACCTGATGGTGTGTTCTTACCATTACTAAAAACAGCTGCTGTAAATATTACTCTTTCGATAAAAGTTACAAATTAATACTAAAAAATTGACCATGAGAAGCCATTTTTTAACTATCGCCCTGTTACTGCTTACTTTTTCAAGTTTTGCGCAGTATGGCACGTCTTTCTATCATTTGGGAAATGCAACGATGCAAAGTACAGACTATAACCCCGCCTACTTTCCAGAAGGTAAGTTTTTCTTAAAACTGCCTGGACCCGGTATGAACTTATATCTGAACAATGCCTTCAGCTACAGTGATTTGTTTACCAAGCAGGACAATGGAGACCTTGCTGTCAACGCCAATGACCTCATCAATGACTTTGGCAAAAGCTTTAACATAACTGGAGACGCCTCTTTTAACCTCTTTCATGTGGGTTATCAATTTGGTCCAAGAAATCAGCCTGACTCTACGGGTCTGGGTATCAGCCTTTTTGTAAACCTTCGCAGTAATTTCAACTTGGCGCTTCCAGGAAGCCTAATGGATATACTCTGGCAAGGAAATGGGGCTTTTATTGGGGATAAGCAAACTTTGGCTTTTGGTGTTAACTCTACTATGTACCTTGAACGTGGCTTAGGATTGGCCTATACGCTGCCCCAATCAAATTTAAAATTAGGCCTAAGGTTAAAAATGCTTAACGGTTATTCTAATTTCAGTACGCCATCAGATACCGAAGCTACTTTTTTAACCAAAGGACCTGAAGACAGTTATGCATTGGAAGCGAGCTACGAAAATATGATGATCAGAAGCGCGGGTCTCGTAAATATCAAAGATGCTGAAGAGGGATCAACGGGCTATCTTGATGGTTTTACCGAAACGGATGACTACACAAGTTTAGCTATTCCAGCCAATAAAGGATTTGCGGTTGATCTCGGAGCAGAGTATAAAATAGATTCAAATTTCACTGTGGCCCTAGCTATCAATGATTTAGGCGTTATTAACTGGACAGAAAATGTCTCGACTTACGGTCTGAGAGATAGCTCATTTCAATTACCCGATTTTAATTTATTAGAGGACGACTTGGGTACTGTTATAGAGGATACCTTCAATAACAATTTTGATTATTATCAGTTAAATGAAGCCTACAAAACCAACTTGCCTACACGCATTGTCGCCAGTCTTATTTACACTCCTTGGGATGACAAAACTGACATTATCGCCACCATGAATTCAAGAATCATTCAAGGGGAGTTCAGATCTGGTTTTGGTATTGGTATCAATAGAAAATTCGGTCCTAAATTTATTTTATCTACCTCAGTTACCAAAATGCCGCAGCAAGGTTTGAATATGGGTGCTGCCATTTCGGCGACCGCTGGTTTTATACAATTCTATGCAGGCGTAGATAGGATGTTTGGATACAGCGTTTATAACCTTGATTGGATTCAAGGTCAAGCAGGTATCAACCTGGTTTTTGGCAGTGGACCAAAACGTATCAAAAAAGTCAAGCCACCTAAAGTCAAGAAAGATAAAACCTTACCTTATAAAGGTACCATCTATTTTTATCCTATGGTGGATCAAGATACAACAACTGCTAACATTTACATCAACGATGAGTTTGTTGCTGATATGTTTGGAGTTTATTCAATGGGTATCGTCAGTGATACTACCTATGCACTGAGAGTTGAGAAGGAAGGTTTTATTACCATGACTGAATCTATCGTTATTCCAGATTCTGTTCAAGGCGTTTGGGAAACCCGTATCTACAAAACGATTAATTTAGTTCCTGAAGAGGTGCTACCTACCACCATTGATCTTAATCTAGCTATTGTATCTACCAGTGGTGAAAAGGTTATGGGCGGTAGATTGGAACTCGTCAATGCAAGCAGTAAGGAAACGGTCTACAAGGGCAATGTTGCCTCAAATGCTTACACCACGACAGCAGCTGAAAACGCCCAATTTACCTACAAGGTCAAAGCGAGAGAATATTTTTTCAAACAAGGGGTCATCAATTTGAGCAATGCGAAGGACCAACCCATTGTTAATGAAGAAATTGTCTTGACTAAAATTGAAATTGATAGAAAGGTGAATGAAGGCGAAATATTATTTGAAACCAACTCTACAACGATTTCCTTGAGTAGTAAAGGTGGTTTGGAAGCCATTATTGATTTGACTACTAATAATGAAAACGTGATCGTTGAAATTGCTGCACATACCGATGATGTAGGACAAGAAAATGATAACCTCAGACTGTCTAAAGCAAGGGCCAATGTTGTACGAGATTATTTGATCAGTCGTGGTGTACTATCTCAGCAATTGATCGCCAAGGGCTATGGTGAAACACAACCTATTGTTCCGAATAGTTCTGAAGAAAATAGAACGCTCAACAGAAGAGTAGAGATCATTATAAGAGTTGTAAATTAAAGAAGAGACCCGTCGATAATCTGTAATCAGTCATCGAAAAGATGATTACGGATTATCGATCCACTTCTCCTAAGACCAAATCAAGTGAGCCAACAATGGCGATGAGGTCTGAAATCATGACCCCTTTGCTAATTTCGGGAAGGACCGATAAATTAACAAAAGAACAACCTCTGGCTTTACAGCGGACCGGGATATCAGAGCGGCCGTCGGTTCGAAAAAAGAATCCTAATTCTCCTTTTGGGTTTTCAGCACGGACGTAATAGTCTCCTGCCTTAGGTCTTATTTTTTTAGGGACTAATGCCCTGGGGTTAAACTCTTTGTCCCTTTTAAATTCATGTGTAAGCTTGGTAAGGCACTGATCTATAATCTTTAAAGACTCGTGACATTCTTGCATCCGCACATAGGTACGATCCCAACAATCTCCCACAGCTCCCATGGCTCCCGTCCCAATAGGTATGTCAAAATCTAATTCAGGATATACACTGTAACCATCTACTCTTCTTAAATCATACTTAAGACCACTGGCTCGGAGCATGGGCCCCGTCACACCATAATTAACCGCTAAGTCCAAAGGTAATACGCCAACTTTTGCAGTTCTTTCGATAAAAATCTTATTCGTGATTAATAAGGTCTCTAAATGTTCTAGCTTGGGTTTTAAATAGGCACTGAATTCTGCACATCGCTCTTCAAACTGCAAAGGCAAATCATAATACAAACCTCCTATCCATACATAGTTATACAGCATCCGGGCACCACACGTCCATTCTAGTAATCTTAAAATATGTTCTCGATCCCTCATCAACCACAAAAAAGGTGTAAAGGCACCAATGTCTAAACCATAGGTACCCATAGCCACGAAATGAGAGGCAATTCGATTGAGTTCAGCCACGAGCACTCTGATGTATTCGACGCGTTTAGGAATTTGATCAGTAATACCCAACATACGCTCTACCCCCATGGCATAAGCATGCTCTGAGTTCATCGCTGACATATAATCCATACGGTCTACGTAAGGAATCGTTTGATTGAAAGGCATTGATTCTGCATGCTTCTCAAAACAACGATGTAAATAGCCTATATGGGGAATTACTTCTTTGACGATTTCCCCATCTGTCACTACCTCTAGTCTCAGTACACCATGTGTGGAAGGATGCTGTGGCCCTATATTGAACACCATTTCTCCACGTTTGAGCGAAGATACCGAGGTGTGTATAGGTTCAGAGTTTTTTAAATGATCTGGATGATATGTGTACTGAATAGCCAAAATTACTATTTAATAATCCACTTTAATCCCATGGTATCGTTCTTGCAATATATCATCTTTCCTTAAAGGATGGCCCTCCCAATCACTGGGTAATAGAATACGCCTCAAATCAGGGTGACCTTCAAAACGAATGCCTAGCAAATCAAAAATTTCTCGTTCATGCCAATTGGCTGTTTTCCAAATATCGGATACCGTAGGTACTATGGGCGTTTCTCTATCTAATTTAGTCTTAACCATCAGATGCAAGTCATAAGGAATGGAATAGAGGTTATAAATCATCTCCATTGTATTGGCCTCTGGCCCATTATCAATCCCCGTGATCGACGATAACATGTCAAAATACAACTGATCATCATCTCTCAAAAAGGTAAATAATTCATGGTTTTCTTGCGCCATTATTTCAATAGATTGAGGCTGGTCATTTGGGTTAATTTTTAAGACTTTTTGACCAAAAGAATTCTTTAACAAGTCAAAAATGAGATCCGTAGTCATACCTTTTGATTTTTTTCTTTTTCAATTAATCGTTCGAGTGCCAAGGGCTTTACAATAGATGCTCCCCTAATTTTTTCTTGTAATTTCATAAAACCACCGATCAGCGCTTCAGGACGTGGGGGGCAACCGGGTACATATACATCTACCGGAATGATCCGATCTACTCCTTTGACTACATGATAGCCATGCTCCCAATACGGCCCTCCACAATTGGAACAAGAACCCATAGAAATCACGTACCTCGGTTCAGCCATCTGCTCATAAAGCCTCCGGACTCGATCAGCCATTTTGAAAGTAACCGTGCCTGCTACAATCATCACATCTGATTGCCGCGGGGAGGCCCTTGGAAACACGCCCAACCTATCCATATCATATCCCGTCGCCATCGCTCCCATCATCTCGATGGCACAACAAGCCAGTCCAAAGCCCATAGGCCACAGACTGGACAATCTTGCCCAATTGATCAGGTCATCAATATTAGAAACAATGACCCCTCCTTGAGACAACTCCTGGTCATGTAATCCTTTCATGAATATTTTTGATTGATTTGTTCATATAATTTTTTGGGTACTTTTGAACTAAAGGTAGAAATGTGCCCATCCGGACGTAACCATGTCAACATGCCATTCGCCCAAACATAAGCCAAGCCTACTCCTAGAATAAGTATGAAAATGCCTGTTTCAATTAAAGCGAACCACCCCCATAAGCCGTTAGTAGCCAAGATAAGATCTACATCTGCAAAAACCACGGCCCACGGAAATAGAAACACCAGTTCAACCTCAAATAGTATAAAGACCAACGCAATGATATAAAAGCGCAAATTGAACTGCCCCCAAGCATTGTTTATCGGATCTTCTCCAGATTCATAGGTAGTAAGTTTTTCTTCGTTAGGACGATTCGGCCTTAGCAACTTTCCCACCATTAAAGCCATGAGGATAAATCCCAATCCTCCCAAAATAAAAAGCAATACCGTTCCAAATCCATTCATCTCCACAACAGCAAATTAATAATTAATAAGCTTGAATACTCGGAATGCTAGATAATACTTACCTCATCTCTATACTTTTTTAAAGTATTTGAGCTATTTTGAATATTCAATGAGCGTGGAAAAAGCAAATATCATTCGAATAAGTCGGGGAAATAGTCTACCTATCACTTTCAGGATCGTGTTTACCTTGATTTTATTTCTTATTTATATCGCACTAACGGGCTATCTACCCAAAGCGCTTGTCATAGCACTTATGATTTTGTTAGCTCCCATATTGCCTTTGATTTGGACCTTACAAGATATGATTGAAATCAACATGAACAAAAAATTCATTCATGAATATATTTGGGTTTTAGGTAACAAATGGGGTGCACCAACATCTTTCAAGCATATCAAATATATCTTCATCAATGCTACAAAAATGAGACAAGCCATGACTTCTTGGGGAGGTAGGGTACGCTATAGCCAATACTCTGAATATGTGGCTTACCTAAAATTAAATTCAGGAAAAAAATTTCTACTGACAAGATCAAAAAACTATGACTCGCTGGCTCAAGAACTTCGGACAATATCAGTAAAACTAGACACTACTCTGAAAGACACTACTCAATAAATTAACTATGAAATCTCGGTTCATCCTCTTGTATTTATCTTTAATCTCTACGACCACTTTAGGACAGACCTATGCAACCGCACAATTAGAACATTCACCAAGGCACCATGAATGGATTAAATTAAAATCTAATGGTCGTGATCTAAGTTGTTTTATAACCTATCCTGAATCAAGTAAGTCTGCTACAGTAATTCTACTTATTCACGAAAATAGAGGCCTAAATGATTGGGCAAGGTCCATGGCAGATCAACTTTCTGAAGCGGGATATATTGTAGTGGCTCCAGATCTGATCTCAGGAATCAGTTCCGAATATGAGAAAACGATGGACTATCCCAACTCCGATCAAGCGCGTACCAGTATTTACGCACTCGAACAACCTGAGGTACTGAATGATCTTGATGCCGTGTTTACCTATGCGGAAAACATGCCTGCCGGCACTGGTCAAGTAGCTGTCATGGGATTTTGCTGGGGAGGATCTCAAACTTTCACCTATGCCGCACACAACGACCGATTACTTGCGGCCATGGTTTTTTACGGAACAGGGCCTAAAAATGAAGCCCTTTATGAAAACATTACAGCACCTATCTACGGTTTTTACGGTGGGTCTGACCAACGGGTCAATGCAACACTTCCTGCTTCTGAAGCAGCGATGAAGCAATATCAAAAACAATATGAATACGAGATTTATGAAGGTGCAGGGCACGCGTACATGAGGTCTGGTGATGACCCCAATGGCAGCCAAGAGAATGTATCAGCTAGAGATAAGTCTTGGCAGAGAATCAAAGCCATTTTAAAGCACTCGAATTAATCTTGTTCAAGGCAAGCATGCCTATTGAGATTTTCAGCTTTGGGCCTTTCCCTATTATTCAGGCGTTTTTTCATCAGGCCAGTCTTTCTTGAAGGCAATCCAATATTCTGATACCGAACTCTTAACGTCTTTTCTCAAATAGAGTAAACCAAAAAGATTGGGCAAGGTCATCAAAGCGATGGTAATCCCTGAAAGGGTCCATATGATGGTCGTATCAATAAATGCCGCCAAGAAAAAAGCAATGACGTAAACAATCCTAAAATAAATAACACTGTTGGCCCCAAGCAGATAGGTCATCGCTCGGTCTCCATAATAAGACCAAGAAATGGCTGTACTAAAAGCAAACAATAGTAGACCTATGGAAACAATGTACTGGCCCCATATGCCAAAATAACTCCGCTGAAAGGCAATGGCCGTTAGTGGTGCACTGTGCACCAGTGATTTTCCACTGAATATGATTTCGGGATTTTGAGACTTCCCATTGAGTACCGCCGCGGCACCCGTCCAAGGCACATCATCTAATAATAACTTGATGTCTTCCGCTTTTGATCGGGCATGAATGATGGTCACCTCATTTTGAATAATTCCCTCTACCACATCTAAATTTCCAACAAATAAGGGCAGGGGTCTTTCACCCGAAATATGACCATATAACTCCTGTATTCCCTCCTCTGTCTCATCATCATAAACGCCTTGCAAGACTTCCATATCCGTATACTGAAACTCATTTTGGTGCTTCTCATTCCAAACACCCGATGAAAGTAAAACCAAACCGGTAAGGGTACAAATAACAATCGTATCAATAAAAGGCTCTAGGATCGCCACTAAACCTTCTGAAACAGGTTCTTTACCCTTGGCCGACGCATGTGCAATAGGAGCACTTCCTTGCCCCGCCTCATTGGAAAAAAGTCCTCTCCCAACCCCCTTGTTTAATGCAAAAGCAATAGAAGCCCCAAGAAAACCGCCCGTAGCGGCCGTTTGACTGAATACGTGCTGAAATATGGATAGAAAAGAGGGCCAAATATTTTCAATATTGTAAAAAATAACCGCAAGGGCACCTATAAAATAAATCAGCGCCATACTGGGTACTAGTTTTTCTGTAACCGAAGCAATTCTCTTGATCCCACCGACAATGACAATGGCCAAAAGAATAGATAGTACCAAGCCTGTCATCCAAAGATCTATACCAAAGGTTGCTTGCATGGCATTAGAAATACTGTTAATCTGAGGTAAGCTGCCCGTTCCGAATGATGACAGCACGGTAGCCACAGCAAAAATACCCGCTAACCAGGGCATCTTCATTTTATTTTTCATAAAGTACATCGGACCCCCTGCCATACTCCCGTCTGCCGCCTTTTCACGATACTTATGAGACAAGGTCACCTCTACAAATTTGGTACACATGCCCACCGCTGCAGTGACCAACATCCAAAAAAGAGCGGCAGGGCCACCCATGTGCACTGCGAGGGCCACACCTGAGATATTTCCAGTGCCTACGGTCCCAGATAATGCAGTCGTCAATGCTTGAAAATGAGAAGTATCTCCTTCATCTTCAGAACGTTGAAATTTGCCTTTTAAAACCTTAATAGCAAAACTAAAATATCTTATTTGAGGAAATTTTAGATAAATAGTGAAAAACAATCCAGTTCCTATCAAGACGTAGGGAAACCAAAAGGAACTTCCAATAAAACCATCAATCAGTGCGAGAAAATCATTAAGTGCTTGCATGTTATGCTATTTGAACTGAGACAAAAATAGGCCTTTCATTGAGAAATAAAAGTCAAAGGTTAATAAAGGAGTTTTACTGAAAGCTTCCTGAATATCTTTTAGGTAGCACTATTTATCAATAAATCACCTTTTTTCCAAAGCATATCGGGTTTCAAGGTCCCTTGTTGGTAGAGAATCTCTCTGTAATCATGGGTAGGAAAAGCAATGGCATCAAATAAGTACTGAGGAACTAATCTGCCTCTATCGGTAAGTCCAAGTGCTTGAGCCGCTCTAAAGGTGATCCCAGAAAGTGTCTCCGCAGCAGTTAATTTTTGATGTGCAGCTAAAATGCCACATTGCGCCAATAAATCTCCATTGGGTGCAGAACCAGGATTCCAATCCGAGGCAATCGCAAGACAAGCACCGGCATCTAATAAAGCTCGGGTGGGAGCAAAAGCCATACCCAAGCCCAAAGAGGCACCGGGCAAGGCAACGGCTACTGTGTTGGAAGTCCCGAGCAAGGCAATATCTTGGGAAGTTGTTGCCTCCAAATGATCCGCACTCTTTGCCCCCATTTGGACGGCCAATGCCGCCCCTCCACTCGAGAATTGGTCGGCATGTAAGGTTAAATCAAACCCTAAATTTTTCAAGGCCATTAAATAAGGTTGTGCTATTTGGACTGGAAATGCCTCAGCTTCGATAAAAGCATCTGCACGGTGGGTCAATAATTTGGCTTTTGGAGCTACTTCAGTCAATAAATAGTCCAAATAAGAGGCCCGTTCATAACCCTTTGGGCACACATGCGCGCCCAAAAAAGTAGGGATTAGATCTACTTTTACTTCCCTATTGACCTCGTGAATCACCTCCAGCATTTTAAGTTCATTTTGCGCATCCAATCCATAGCCACTTTTTATTTCTTGTGTGGTAATTCCATCAGACTGATGTATCAATACCCTTTGATGAAGGAGCTTTTTGAGCGCTTCTTTGGTCGCCTGTCCCACCCATTTGACTGTATCTAATATACCTCCACCTGAGGCTAAAATTTCTTGGTAACTCAACCCACTATTGCGCCGTTCAAAATCTGCAGCTCTTGAGCCTGCCCAAACCATATGGGTATGGCAATCTATCAAACCCGGCATCAAAACATGAGGGCCGCTGATCTCCCTTACCATCACATTATGTGTCGCCTCCTTTATTGTCAAGTGCTCAAAAGGACCGACTTCGATAATAACTCCCGAATCAACACGAACCCCCGCATTTTCCACAATATCCATATCTGACGCCTTTAGCGGACCTTTTAAAGCGGTTTGCTTGAAGGTTACGATCTGAGTAAAAGGTCCTATGATTTGCTGCATAGAGGCATTATTTAAAGTGAACGTTATAAATAAATAAAAGGTAAATATACACGAACTTGGAATTTCAAAATCTTAAAAAATAAAAAAGCAGTCTCATTCGAAATATTTAATATTACCCAACCGTAGCAAATAGCAGATAATAAACGCCAACAAACTAAAGGTGACCTAAGGTAAAAAAACTCACATTAAAACCATATGAATGGTACTATCCCTTCTTATGGAACGTCAACAGGTGAGCGCTAGGTAAGGTAATAAATACCTCTTTACCCTCGATCGGTACTTCGGCATCTACGATCAAATCTAGTTCCATTTGACTGGCCAACTTAACCCTATACTTGCGCCGCAAACCATGGAAAGTCTCTCTCATAATCACTGCAGCGTGACTGTTTTTCTCAGGGATCAGACTGTATCTTATGTGCTCTGGTCTGATCCCATAAAAGTCAGCCTTTTCTAATTCCATTTCAAAATACTGGAACTCCTCTTCATTAAATATGTTGATCTCTCCAAAAAATCTTGCAATGGCGGGCGTAGAAGGTTGATTAAAAAGAGCTTTTGGAGTGCCCATCTGTACCACTTTCCCTTGATCTAATACTGCAATTTTATGGGCTAATGAAATCGCATCTTGCGCATCATGGGTGACGAATATACAGCTGACACCTGTTGCTTTTATGATCTCAAAAAGCTCATTTCTGATCTGAGCCTTCAGAGCCGTATCTAAATTACTAAAAGGTTCGTCCAGCAGCAGTAACGTTGGATTGGGTGCCAAAGCTCGGGCCAGTGCAACCCGTTGTTGTTCTCCCCCTGACAGTTCGTGAGGGTATCGATCGCCATGCGAATCTAATCCTACCATCTGCAACACCTCTGATATACGTGCGGTCGAATCTTGGGACTTCGCTAACCCATAACCTACATTCTTTTTTATGCTCATATGGGGAAACAAGGCAAAGTCCTGGAA
>TARA_B110000090_G_scaffold2821_1_pt1 | contig 16950 bp, 10 predicted proteins | sample TARA_B110000090 | Tara Oceans TARA_B110000090 (sample SAMEA4397239) | marine metagenome | biome: Polar Biome; feature: [SRF] surface water layer (ENVO:00010504); material: water (ENVO:00002006), including particulate matter (ENVO:01000060) such as... | depth 5 m
TCCAATAAATACTGTTCAGATACTAAAGTGGGTTCAGATAAATCGCCTCCAGCCATGACATAGGCTAATTTATTTGCGATTTTCATATCATGTTCTGATATGTAGTTGCTCTCTTGCATGGAATCTGTACCGACTAAAAACATACCCAAAGCTTGTTTTCCCAATACTTTTATATCTGTTCTCTTTGTAGGTTGTGTATAGCCGCTTTCCGCCATTAATTTAGCATGTTGTTTTGCAACTGCGATCTGTCTGTCTTTGTTTACCACCACAACGTCTTTTCCTTTTTGCAAAAGGTTTAGGTCAAAGGCTTCATAGGCAGATGTGGATACTTTTGCCATCCCAATGGTTAAGAAATGTTCTTGTAGTACGTTCAATTGTACATCGCCTTTTTGGAACCGATCTTGAGCTCTTAAAGCCATTTCTTTTGAGCCACCTCCGCCAGGGATCACTCCAACACCAAATTCTACTAGACCCATATAAGTTTCTGCTGCTGCGACAACTTTGTCTGCGTGAAGAGACAGCTCACAACCGCCACCCAAAGCCATGCCGTGCGGGGCAGAGATGGTTGGGATTGAAGAGTAACGCATGCGCATCATGGAATCTTGGAAGTATTTGATTGCCATATTAAGTTCGTCATATTCTTGCTCTGCAGCCATCATAAAAATCATACCGATATTTGCCCCTACTGAAAAGTTTGCTGCTTGGTTTCCTACAACTAAACCAGCAAAATCTTTTTCAGCTAAATCAATCGCTTTATTTAATCCTGCTAAAACATCGCCACCAATAGTGTTCATTTTCGATTGGAATTCTAAATTCAGGATGCCATCTCCTAGGTCTTCAATAACAACGCCAGAGTTTTTAAATACTTCGTTTGTTTTTCTAATGTTATCTAAAATGATAAAACTGTCTTGTCCAGGAACTTTCGTTTGTAATTTGCTAGGAATGTCATAAGCATAGGTTGCGCCTTCTTTTACCGAATAAAATGAGGTGCTTCCAGATGCAAGCATCTCATATACCCAAGCAGCAGGTTCTAGTCCTTCTGCTTTCATTAATTCGATTCCTTTGTCGACTCCAATAGCGTCCCATATTTGAAAGGGGCCATGTTCCCAGCCAAAACCTGCCTTCATGGCATCATCAATTTTATAGAGTTCGTCTGTAATTTCTGGAATTCTATTTGAGACGTAAGCAAACAGTGCTGTAAAGCTTTTTCGGTAAAATTCACCTGCTTTATCTTTTCCGCTGACTAAGATTTTAAAGCGGTCTACAACTTTGTCTACAGTTTTAGTAAGCTCTAAAGTGGCAAATTTGGCCCGTTTTGCAGAACGGTATTCTAGAGTGTTTAAGTCTAAACTTAAAATTTCCTTTTTCCCTTCAGTAGAGACCGATTTTTTATAAAACCCTTGTTTTGTTTTGCTTCCTAACCATTTGTTTTCCATCATGCTAGTGACGAAGTCTGGTAATTCAAATAGCTCGAGACGCTCATCTTTAGGGCAATTTTCTCTTATACCGTTTGCCACATGAACCAATGTGTCTAAACCAACAACATCCACCGTTCTAAAGGTGGCTGATTTTGGACGACCAATGACTGGTCCTGACAATTTATCGACTTCCTCAACTGTAAGATTTAACTCTTTAACAGCATGAAATAAACTTTGAATGCTAAAAATACCGACTCTATTGCCAATAAACGCTGGTGTGTCTTTTGCGATTACAGATGTTTTTCCTAGAAATTGTTCTCCATAACTTCCTAAAAAGTCAAGAACTTCAGAAGCTGTTTTGGGACCTGGGATAATTTCAAATAATTTAAGATAGCGCGCAGGGTTGAAAAAGTGTGTGCCACAAAAATGTTTTTGGAAATCCTCACTACGCCCTTCACTCATGAACTTTATGGGAATACCAGAAGTATTTGAAGTTATTAAGGTTCCAGGGGTTCTGAATTTTTCTAGTTTTTCAAATACTAGTTTCTTGATATCCAATCGTTCTACGACCACTTCCATAATCCAGTCAACATCGGCTACTTTTTGTATGTCATCATCAAGGTTTCCAGTCGTGATTCGATTTGCAAATTTCTGATGGTAAATAGGGGAGGGTTTCGATTTTAACGAACTGCTCAGTGCCTCATTCACCAGGCGATTTCTAACGACTTTATCTTCTAAAGTTAATCCTTTGCTTTTTTCTTTGTCAGTGAGCTCTCTTGGTACAATGTCTAATAGTAAGACATCAACGCCAATATTTGCAAAATGGCAAGCAATTCCGCTTCCCATAATCCCAGAGCCAATAATAGCAACTTTTTTAATTCTTCTTGTTTTCATCTATATATAAATAGGTTTATTAGAATATTTTTTTATTAGAAATAAGAGTCATTATAGAGTCAGAAACTTCGAAGAAGTTTTTTAACTTTTCTTCCGAAACTTCCTCTTTAATAACACTGTTAAACTTTAAAACATTTTGCTTCACTTCTTCTCTATTTTTTAAGCCTTGCTTGGTCAAATGTATAAGAACACCACGACCATCATTTGGATTTGGCAAGCGTTCTATTAAATTCATGCTTTCTAATGTTTTTAATATTCTTGACAGACTCGTAGCTTCCATTCCCATTTTTGGTCCTAATGAAGTTGATGGCGTCCCATTTTGCGGGTCTACACTTAAAAGTGTGAATCCTGTTGCCATCGTAATCCCATAATTTGAAGCCTCTTCGTTATACATTTTTTGAACTGCTAACCAAGTGGTTCTTAAAACATAATCAATAGTTTTATCTTTCATTGCTCTAATAATATCTCATTTCAAATATAAGAATTTTTATTATGCACGCATAGTAAAATACAAAAAAGTTATGCATGCATAGCTTTTTGTAATTTAATATATAGAAAGTTAGGGTTGGTTAGTTTTCTGTATAGATTTTTTTAGACAAATCTTTATAGAGTTCAAGGATAACACTTCGCTTCATTTTCATAGTAGGAGTTAAGTGTCCATTTTCAATAGACCATACTTCGGGAGTGAGTTCAAATTTTTTAATTTGCTCCCATTTTCCAAAACGCAGGTTCGAAATATTAACTTCTACTTGTATACGTTCTTTAATGACATCTGATGCGCAAATTGCTTCAGGGGTAGGGTCTATATTGATCTTTTTACGTTTGATCCACTCTTTGATAAATTCAAAATCCAATTGAATCAAAGCTGCTGGCATTTTTTGATTTTCTCCAATAACCATGACCTGTTCGATGAAATTAGATTCTTTTAAATCATTTTCAATTAGGGTTGGGATGATGTATTTACCTCCAGAAGTTTTAAACATTTCTTTTTTTCGTCCTGTAATTTTTAAAAATCCATCTGAATCAATCTCACCTTTGTCACCCGTATGAAAATAATCTCCACTCATGACCTCCGCTGTTTTTTCAGGATCTTTGTAATAGCCTTGCATGACGTTTGGTCCTTTGACAAGAATTTCACCATCCTCTGCAATTTTCACTTCAATATTAGATATAGGCTTTCCGACAGTTCCGAGTTTAAAATTTTGACCTGAGTGCATTGCTACAGAAACCACAGGAGAGGTTTCTGTTAAACCATAGCCTTCCATGATCATCATTCCTGAAGCACAAAATATCCTAGCTAGCCTAGGGTGCAGTGCTGCACTTCCTGAAACCATGGTGTCGAGCTCTCCACCCAAAGCCGCTTTCCATTTACTGAAAATTAGTTTCCGTGCTACTTTTAGCTGTAACTCGTACCAAAAACCATTAGCTTGATAAGGTTCATAGCGTTCTCCTAGTTTGATGGCCCAAAAAAACAATGCTCTTTTTAGCCCAGTAAGTTCACTCCCTTTGGCATTTATTTTATTAAACACTTTTTCCAGTAATCTTGGAACTACACTCATTAAGTTTGGCTTAATTTCTTGTGCATTCTCCCCAATTTTATCTATCCCTTCGGCAAAATAAATACTCACCCCGGCATGTTGATATATGTAAATTAACACCCGTTCAAAAATATGACACAGGGGCAGAAAACTAAGGACTCTAGAAGTTCCTTCCATTAAAGGTAACCTTGGAAGACTGGCAAGAATATTTTCAACGACATTGTAATGAGATAACATGACCCCTTTTGGCTTTCCTGTAGTCCCAGATGTATAAATGATGGTTGCTAAATCTGAAGGAAGAACTTCAGATTTCCGCATTTCGACGTCGTCTTGTGTGCTTATGTCTGCTCCGAGTTCAAATAATTCCGTATAATTTTTACATCCAGTAATTTCATCAAAACTATAAACTTCTTTAAGTTTTGTATTGTCTTTTACTTGGAGAACTTTATTGTAAACCTCTTCATCCGATACAAAACAATACACCGCTTCACTATGGTTCAAAACATATTCATAATCTTTAGAGGATATTGTAGGGTAAATAGGAATGTTTTGCGCACCTACCTGAAGTACTCCTACATCTACAATACACCATTCTGTACGATTATTTGTAGAAATGACGGCTATTTTATCTCCCTTTTGTATGCCTAATTTCAACAAAGCTCTACTGACAGCATTGGCTTTATCTAAGTATTCTTTTGTAGATGTTTTAATCCAGTTGCCGTCCTTTTTTGTGATTAGAGCAGCCTCTAGATTGTGTGTTTCTAGCTGATAATGTGCAAAGTCAAATAGTCGAGTAATTGGTTCCATCTTGATGTAATAAGCTTGTGAGCATGCAAATTACTGATTTTAAAACTACTATCAAACCCCAATCTTTATAAATTATTTTATAAAATAATTTAGTTTAAACAGAAATTTCACCCATTGGAATTCTCGATTAAGAGATTTGTTATTGCTTTACGATTTTGAAACTCTGTGAGTTGTCATTTGAGTTTATTAGTACAAAATAAACGCCTGATGTTAATTTTTTTGTATCAATTTTTAAATCATTAGAGCTGCCTTTTTTAGTATATATTATTTGCCCATGAAGGTTGAAAATAGAAACATCATAGTCTTGAACGTTACTTTTTATGTTTAATAAATTTTTAACAGGATTTGGAAATAAGCGGAAATTAGTGGGGTTAACTGTATTTACATTCAAATTGTTTTGGAGCGTGTGAAGTATCAAGTCATCAAAATAAAACCCATCAAAATTTTCAAATGCGTCTGAAATTAATGAAAACCGAATTAAAATGGATTCATCAAGATACTCATTTAAATTAATAGTCTCTTCAATCCAATCATTTTGCACTCCATCATATAAAGGCTCACCGTTAGCATTGATTTGAGACTCTGTTCCTTCTTTTGTGTAGTTTCCACATTGAGGTACCCAAGTACTTCCATTATTTGTAGAAATTTCTATTTGAACATAATCAAAGGAAGCTTCAATATCCCATTTGGCTTTGAATGTTAAAAGGGCCTCTAGGGTACCAGTTAAATCGATTTCATTTGAAAGAGTAATGAAGGTGCTTTGATTATTTGAATAGTTTGTATTTGGAGAATCTGTTATTGAGCTTGAAGGAGAGAAAGAATCTTCTGTAGTTGTTGACCAAGTTGAGCTGTCCCAGTTAGCAGTAGGATCATTTCCTAGTTCCTCTAAGACGGCTGTTGGTTCACCAAATATCTTTGTTACATTTTTGCTTGCAAAGAATGAACCACTATTTACTTCAAGATCGTAACTGTAATAATCTCCTACATTAATTCCATTGGCTAGGTTTATGGTAATAGCGCTATTAACTGATTCTAAAATTGAAATATTTTCATGTGAATTTGGCTCACCTACAGATTGAATATTATCACTAGTTGGATTTATACTTACAGTGAAGATAGCTGAATCACTAATGCCTAAGCGTTTTAAGTTATATTGAACATCAGTAATTGTATTTGTTGTAAAACTATTTGAAGTATCGGTAATAGTAGCATAGTTACCTAACAATCTAGCGGCAGTCAAATTATGAAAAACCATTTCTTTACAGATGCTTTCAATACTGGAACTCGCAGGCCAAAAACTAGTTCCAATTTCCGGAGTCATTGAGATGATTTTTCCCCTAGTACCTCCAAATTCAGTAGTGAGTGATCCGTACATAAAATCATCACTATTTCCAGCAGCAGGATACAGTTCTGAAGCTAACATTCCTGAATATCCATTTTGAGAAATCATTAATTCTGAAAGTTCAACAAATAGCTCATGATCTTCAGTTGGGCTATTAGTTGTATATCCAAAAGGGTATAATAATAGTTCACTATACGAATGATTATTAAGGGCTATTTTAAAGTTATGAGATTCTATAAAAAAGCGTAATGCTCTACTTTCAGGTTCTGAAAACGGCGCTGATCCTGGATATATATCACTTCCGTTGTCATTTGATATTCCTGCTGTACCCCAGACTTCTTGACCTTGGGGCGTGACATATGAATAATTTCTATTCAAGTCTACTCCATAGTTTCCATTTCCGTGGTTTCTTCTGTTTTTTCTCCAAAGTCCACCACCGTTAGGAAAGGTTTGTTCATTATAAACATACCCATCTGGGTTGACAACGGGAATAAAATACAGTTGGTTAGAGTCCACAATAGATTTAACTTCTAAGTCCGTTTCATAATTTTCTAATAGGTACCACATATAAAATATTAGTTGCTGCATTGAAGCTGGCTCTCTTGCGTGGTGTAAAGCGTTGTAAAGAATTTTGGGTTTATCTGCAAATGAATTTGAATAGTCAGATATTCTAACCCATTGAAGAAATCGTCCTCCAGCAGTTTGGTGTATATGTTGATTCGAAACGTCCCAAGGGTTTTTTATTTCTGCTCTTTCAGAAATCAGATTTGGATATTGAGCATGCATGTCATCTAATTCTTGTAAAACTTCTGAATAGGTATAAAACCCTCCGAAGGCGTTAGCAGATTTTATATCGTAATTTACAGGAGTATTGTAGTTGGTGATGTTAGGGATGCAAGTTGAATTTCGGTTTTCTACTTCACCTTGATAATCTTTATGATTAGGATTATTTTGATTCAAATAAAAAGATCTAACATCACGTATCACTATTTCGATAGTGTAGCCTAATGCTTGCACTTTTTTAATGTCAGTTTCAGAAAAATCAGATTCAAAATATAAGTTTTTTTCATGAGATCCGTGATCAATCGGAACTCCAGCCGCTATTAGTGCTGATAAGTCGGAAGCTTGGTTGTAATATATTTTTGCTCTGTGAAATTCTTCATCTATATTTTGGGAAATTAGGGAGCTAGAACAGAGGATCGTTAAGATCGTTAATAATTTTTTCATAGGCAGGTTTTTGGAAGTTACTTACGAGAGCGTTTGAGTATGTTTTTTTTTACGTGTTTTTGTTATTTTAAACCATCAAAAATCAGACCACTATTAAAAAAAACTTAAAAACCTAAATTTAACACTTGTCTTGAATCCAGTTTTTAGCATTCACAAATGCTTCTAACCATGGCGACACTTCATCAGATCTGTTTTCAGGATAATGAGCCCAATTCCATTGGAATGTTGAGCGTTCTATATGTGGCATCGTCACCAAATGACGCCCAGAGACATCGCACATCATTGCAGTATTGAAATCAGAACCATTGGGATTGTGAGGGTAGGAATCATAAGCATATTTTCCAACAATGTTGTACTTAGATTCTTCATAGGGAAGATCAAATTTCCCTTCTCCGTGTGATATCCATACACCCAGAGTGCTGCCTTCTAATGATGATAACATCACAGAGTTGTTTTTTTGAATGGTTACTGAAGTAAATGCACTTTCATGTTTTTGAGAATCATTATATCCCATTTTACCACGTTCAGTATGCTCAGGGTTTATGAGGTCTAATTCCATCCAAAGCTGACACCCATTACAAATACCTATTGATAAAGTATCTTCCCTAGAAAAGAATTTTTTTAGCGCTAATTTAGCTTTCTCATTATATTTAAAAGCACCTGCCCATCCTTTGGCAGAACCAAGGACATCGCTATTACTAAACCCACCAACAGCCCCAATAAACTGAATGTCTTCAAGGGTTTCACGACCAGAAATTAAATCGGTCATGTGAACATCTTTCACATCAAACCCTGCCAAATACATGGCATTGGCCATTTCACGCTCAGAGTTACTTCCTTTTTCTCTGATGATTGCTGCTTTCGGTCTATTAGCAGCGTTTTTGATAGGAAGCTTTCCTGTAAATTGTTGAGGAAATTTAAAACTTAGAGGTTGGTTTTTATAGTTTTCGTATCGGCTTTGAGCCAATCCATTTGCAGTTTGTTTTTGATCTAATAAGAATGAAGTTTCATACCATACATCTCTAAGCTCAGCAACGTTTAATGAAAACTTCTCTGCTCCGTTGATAATATTTAGAGTGGGTTGGGACGTAACAGCTCCAATTTTATAAAATTCAATACAGGCTTCATAAAGATATGCTTCAATAGAAGCATCTGTCGATTGAAATACAATTCCAGGATTCTCAGCAAACAATAATTTAATGCTATCCGATTCCCTAAGGGCATTGAAGTTTAATTCGGCGCCCAAATTGGTGTCCGAAAAACACAGTTCTAGAAGTGTTGTGATCAAGCCACCTGAAGCGACATCGTGACCGGCTACGATTTTGTCTTTTTTAATTAAATCTTGTAACGTATTAAAAACGTTCTTTACATAAGAAGCGCTTTTAACATTTGGGGTTTCATTTCCAATTTTATTTAATACTTGCCCAAACGCACTCCCTCCTAATTTATAAGCATCTTGAGAGATATTAATGTAGTATATAGAACCTGTATTCGCTTTAAACAAGGGTTCAACTACTTTGGAAATAGCATTGCAGTTTCCAGCGGCTGAGATAATCACGGTTCCTGGTGAAACCACATCTCCTTCAGGGTATTTCTGCTTCATTGAGAGCGAATCCTTCCCAGTGGGCACATTAATCCCCAGATCAATTGCAAATTCAGAAATAGACTCAACTGCGCTATATAGGCGCGCATCTTCGCCTTCGTTTTTACAAGGCCACATCCAATTTGCAGACAGTGAAATACTTTTCAGCCCTTCTTTTAAAGGGGCCCAAACAATATTGGTAAGTGCTTCTGTAATGGCAAGACGACTTCCGGATTTAGGATCTATTAATGCTGCAATTGGTGCATGTCCAATTGAGGTTGCAATTCCTTCTTGACTGTTGTAATCCAATGCCATTACACCAACATTGTTTAAGGGTAGTTGCAAGGGGCCAACACACTGTTGTTTGGCTACTTTTCCGCCAACACAGCGGTCTACTTTATTTGTTAGCCAGTCTTTACAGCCAACAGATTCAAGTTTTAATACAGATTCAAGATAGGTTTGGAACAAATCAACAGCGTAGGAAACAGATGTATAATTCCTAATAATTGTTTCATCTTTTAAAATGGTTTTAGGAGAACTTCCAAACATGTCTTCTAAGTGAAAGTCCATAGGCTTGTTTCCGTTGGATTTAGACTCAAACACAAATCGATGGTCGCCAGTAACTTCCCCTACGGTATACATTGGAGAGCGTTCTCTATCTGCAATTTTTTGTAAGGTGTCAATATGTTTTTCAGAAATAACAAGCCCCATGCGTTCTTGAGATTCATTTCCAATTAATTCTTTATTTGATAGGGTAGGGTCTCCCACAGGAAGTTGGTCCAAGTCAATTTTTCCACCTGTATCCTCCACTAATTCAGACAGACAGTTTAAATGGCCTCCAGCCCCATGGTCATGAATAGAAACAATGAAGTTCTCTTCGCTTTCAATCATGCCTCGAATAGCATTCGCAGCTCGCTTTTGCATTTCAGGATTTGAGCGTTGGACGGCATTGAGTTCTATTCCGCTAGATAAAGCTCCTGTATCCGCAGAAGAAACAGCTGCTCCTCCCATTCCAATGCGGTAATTTTCTCCTCCAAGGATGACAATTTTATCTTCTTTTTTTGGGGTGTCTTTCAAAGCTTGATCTGCTTTTCCGTAGCCGATGCCACCAGCTTGCATTATAACTTTGTCAAACCCTAAACGCTGTGCTTTTTCTTGGTGTTCAAAAGTAAGTACGGAACCACAAATTAGGGGTTGTCCAAACTTATTTCCAAAATCAGACGCGCCATTTGATGCTTTGATCAAAATATCCATTGGAGTTTGGTAAAGCCATTCTCGTTCTTCAAACCCTGATTCCCATGGGCGGTTTTCATTTAATCGTGAATAAGAGGTCATATAGACCGCTGTCCCCGCTAGGGGCAAAGATCCTTTACCTCCCGCAAGACGGTCTCTAATTTCGCCTCCAGATCCCGTAGCAGCGCCATTAAAGGGTTCAACTGTTGTAGGGAAGTTATGTGTTTCAGCTTTTATAGAAATCACAGATTCAAAATCTTCTGTAGTATAATAATCTGGTTTATCCGCACTCTTAGGGGCGAATTGCTGAATTACAGGACCCTTGATAAATGCGACGTTGTCTTTATAGGCAGATACAATGGTGTTGGGATGTTGCTTGGAGGTTTCTTTTATGAGCTTAAATAATGAAGTTGACTTTTCTTCTCCATCAATAATAAAGGTTCCGTTAAATATCTTGTGACGGCAGTGTTCTGAATTTACTTGTGAAAACCCAAAAACTTCAGAGTCTGTAAGCGGTCTTCCAATTTTTTCACTCACCTGATTTAGGTAGTTAACTTCGTCTTCATTTAAAGACAATCCTTCTTGCTTGTTGTAAGCAGAAATATCAGTAATATTGAGAATTTTTTCAGGAGTAACATCACTATTAAAAGACGTTTGATTTAAGCTTTCAAAAAACTCATAAATCATTGGGTCAAAATCAGTATAACCACTTTCACACCTATCGAATTCCTCAATTCTAATAATGCCTTCAACGCCCATGTTTTGGGTGATTTCTACGGCATTTGTACTCCAGGGTGTAACCATTGCAGCGCGTGGTCCAACAAATTTTGAATCGATTGTGGTGCGTTCTATTTTTGGTTGATCTCCAAAAAGCCATTGGAGTTTGGCACAAGTTTCAGAAGTAATGTCGTTTACTGTTTGAACCGCAAAAACCTTAGTATCAAGGTTTCCAAAGAAATGAATCATCCGTTTTGTTTTGAATATTATTCGATACTACAAATTTAGGATTTTTACGAGTAATTATAAATGATTTCTCTTTCTATTTATAGGAGTTATTCACTAGTTTTGAACATCAATAATCTGAATCATTGTTAAAATTAGTAGGGAGGTTATTCTCGTACTAATTTTTTTATTTGAGTGCTGTTATTACTCGTCATCCTAATAATGTATAAACCAGTATTTAAAGAAGAAATATCTAAAGGTCTAGAGTTATCAACTGTGGTACTTACAATTAATTTTCCGGTCACTGAATAAACTTCAAGACTCAAGGGGCGACTAGACTTAAAAAATAGTTTATTTAGTTTGGCAGGGTTTGGGTAAAAATTAAACTCAGTGACTACTGTATTTATAACGGCTAACGTTTGATTATGGCTGCCTAGGTCTGTACAGTTATTTGTTGGAAATTCATTCCACTCACTAGAAGTATAGGTTGTGTTTGGATAAGCGATTGTCTCTTTTCTAACGAGTGTTACATCTTTAGCAAAGTCGTTGTTATCTCCTAGGGCTCCAATAATATCAATAAGCACCTCGTTTTTAAACAACCCAATAGCATCATTGCCGTTAAAGCCAGTAATGCCATTATTTAAATCATCATAGGTGTCTGTGCATAGAGTAGAGCCGCCGTTTGCAATAATATATACATCCTCGTTACTAATTTGTGCATTTGTTGGGAAAACATAGCTAGCGGTCCACCCTGTATTTGAGTTTGAACTTAACTTTAGGCTGTAATTTGACAGTGAAATAGCAGTTCCAGTAAAATTGGCAATTTCTAAAACTTTGTTCGTTGAAGATCCTTCAATATATTCTGAAAAAAATAATTCATAGCCCCCACCTGTACCATTGTCAATTGTAGATTCACAAACTTGGTTTGATCCTGATGACGTATTATTTGCAGAATCCTTTGCATACACTACAAAACAATAGTTTGTATTGTTAGAAAGGTTGGTAACACTTAGGGTGGTAGCAGCTGTATTTGAATAATAGGTGCCGTCAATATAAACATCATAGGAATTAACTCCAATATTGTCTGTAGAAGCCGTCCAGTTTAAGTCTATTGAGTTGGAAGTAGCATTAGAAGCCGCTAAATCTGTAGGGGGTGTGGGTGCCTCCAAGTCTGTTTCTTGACTCCATATAGCAGTGACATATTCTGGGTAGTCAATAAATGGGTTTCTATTGCTTTGATGGTTATAGTAAATGTTATTATTTCGGTCTATTTCTTTTTGAGAAACAGGATCCATTGAATGCCATTCTAATAAGATATTTAGAAAAGTAGTTTGAAGCACTTGGTCACTACTGCCGTCAAACATTGCAAAAGAACTCCAATTACCAACTTGACTTTCATAACGAGTTATAAAATAAAAATAAATACGTGCAATATCGCCTTTGAATTCATCAATCGGTTCAAAAACAGTCCCAGAATAACCTGATGAGTAGCCGGAATTTAGGTTAGCACCTAGTTTAGAGCCATTTTGAGTTGGATTGGAAATTCCAGATTGAGAGACTAAGTTGTTATCATTAACACGTCCAAAAGGATAATTTCCTCTAAACCCATTCACACGCCCGTCTGTTGGTAATAATTGATGTGCATCACTTTGCATAGGGGTGTTACTACTAAACACCGATTGTGGAATTACATGTTCTTTGTTATAGCAGTCGCCCTCACTAGAATAATTTCCACATTCATCATTCCCAGGAGTGAAATTATAAGGATCGCTAGAAGAAGGGTTTTCAGAATAGACATCCAAAATAGTATTGCTTCCAGTTTCGTAATAGTTGTCTAAATCATAAGAAGTCATAAAGCCGTCAATAGCGCTGTAGCCTTGATCATTATGATCATCAATTATATTATGTAGTTGTGTTTTTAATGTGTAGCCCGAACCGGTTGCAGTGGAGTAGTAACCTGAAGGTACTTGTGAAAAACTAAACCAAGTAGCTAGAGTAAAAACAAAAAGTAATTTCAATTTCATAAGCGTATGCATAATTATTATTTTCTTTCTAAGAGTGCCATGTAAAAACCATCATATCCAGTTTCATGAGCTAGAATTTTTTTATCTTTTATAAATGTAAAATCAGCACCAGATTCAGATTTTAAAAAGGTTTTAATTTGAGTTTCATTTTCTGAGGGCAATACAGAGCAAGTGGCATAGACCATTTTTCCGCTTGGTTTCACCATTTTCGAATACTGTTGCAACACTTCTTGTTGAGTTTTGCGGATTCTATCTATAAATTCAGGCTCTAATTTCCATTTAGAATCTGGATTTCGTCTCAAAACTCCCAAACCAGAACAGGGCGCATCAATCAACAAACGATCTGCTTTTCCATGTAATTTTTTGATTGGTTTAGTAGAGTCAATCACTTTCATTTCTATGTTATGGGCACCATCTCTTTTCGCTCTAATTTTGAGTTTTTTCAATTTACTTTCATAAATATCCATAGCCACAACGGAGCCTTTATTTTCCATCAGAGCAGAAAGGTGTAAAGTTTTACCGCCAGCGCCAGCACAGCAATCCACCACTTTCATCCCTGGTTTTACGTCCAAAAATTCAGCGACTAGTTGCGAGGAGGCATCTTGAACTTCAAACCAACCGTCTTTAAAAGCTTCTGTTGTAAATACATTGGCCCGTTCCTTTAGCTGTAACGCATAAGGATACCCCTTGATTTCTAAAGTTTCAATGCCTTCAGACTCAAGTTTGAGCTTCAAGTCAGACTTGCTCGTTTTTAGGGTATTAACTCTTAGAATTACATCTGCTTGTTTATTTTGCATTGCTAATTCCTTGGTCCATTTGGCTTCCCCTAATTCTTTAACGCCTAGTTCATCAATCCAATCGGGCACAGATTCACGAAATTTACGGTCTTTAGAGAGTTCATCAAAACGGCCTTTAATTTTACGACTTGGTGTGCCTTCAAAATATTTCCAATCTGGAAGTTTAATTCCTTTTAAGGTGGCCCATACCGCAAAAAGGCGCCAAGCGTCATCTCTACTAAAAGGTTCTTTTACTTGTGCAATTTCAGCATACAGACGTTTCCAACGAACGACATCATAGGTCGTTTCGGCAACAAAGCCACGATCTCGACTTCCCCAACGTTTGTCACGTTTAAGAAGTTTTTGAATTACCTTGTCAGCATATTCTCCTTCATTAAATATTAGTAAAAGTCCATCAATGACGGCAAAACATAAGTTTCTGTGTAAGCGCATAAGTGTATTAATTAGTGCTGCAAAGTTACGTTTAATAATACTAATTATTATAGATTATGTGTATATTGAAAACGTTCCATTTTTTAAACACAATTAGATATGAAAACACTCCTATTTATAAGTCTATTTACGCTTGCTCTTTTAGGTTGTAATGACGCCTCTAAACCAAAGTATACTCCAATTATGTCTGTTCAAATACATGATGTAGTTAAAGATTCACTTTTAAACATCAGAGCTTTAGAAATAGAAGGCCATAGGGTTAGAGCTGTAAGCTCTATTGGCGATGTGTATACTTTAGATATAAGAACGAATGAGGTAAATATTAGTCGAGTATTCCAAGACACTATTAACTTTCGTGCGTCTGCTCTAGTAAACGATCACTATTTTGTTCTCAGCATTGGTAGCCCGGCATATTTATTTAAGAATCAAAAGTTAGTATACACAGAAACACATCCAGATGTGTTTTATGATGCGCTTCATTTTTGGAATTCTTTGGAGGGGATCGCTATTGGAGATCCTATTGATGGCTGTATGAGTATGCTTATAACAAGAGATGGCGGGGAAAGTTGGAACAAGGTTTCCTGTGATGGTTTGCCTTCATCATATAAAGGGGAAGCTGCTTTTGCAGCCAGTGATACTAATATTGCGATTATGGGTAACCAGACATGGGTTGCAACTGGCGGTTTTTCAAGTCGAGTTTTAATTTCTCAAGACAAAGGAGTTAGTTGGGGTGTTGTGGATACTCCCATTATTCAGGGTAAGGAAACCACAGGAATATTTTCTATTGACTTCTATGATTCATTAAATGGTTTTGCAATAGGAGGGGACTATACAAATCCAAAAGCCATGCACTCAAACAAAATTCGCACAAGCGATGGAGGTATTTCGTGGGAAGTCGTTGCTCAAGACCAATCTCCAGGATACAGGAGTTGCGTCCAGTACATTCCCAATAGAAATGCAAAGGGATTAGTGGCTGTTGGAGTTGGGGGAATTGATGTGAGTAATAATGCAGGGGAAAGTTGGAAGCACCTCACTGATGATGGTTTCTATACATTACGATTCTTAAATGACAGCATAGCTTATGCGGCAGGGAAGGGTAAACTATCTAAAATCACTTTTAACTAGTGATTTCTAGGATTGATAATCATTGGCGTTTTTGTTCTTTTGATCGACGTTTTAATTTCTCCATCATGCGACGGTTAAACCCATCCTCGGCTATTTTTAGTAATAGAATCTTCTTGTTTGAAATGACACCTTCTAATTTAGTTCGAAACGATCGTTTTAGTTGTACCAACTCATCTTCAATCGCTGTCATTTCATTGAGTTTAGACAAAGCTTCTGCTTCTGAAATCACATTAATTTCTTTCTTTAAATTATCTTTAAAACCTTTTAGTTTTTCATGTCTTAGTTCCATATAGGCTTTATCAAAGGCATTATAAATAGGCCAAAACTTCTCAGCTTCACCAGAAGATAAATCTAATTTTTCTGTAATAAATTCAACTTTTAAAGTTCTTATTTTGTCTTTCATCCCTTTTCTCCCAGGGGGTTGCGCCATTAAATTCAGTGTTGTAAAAAACAGGCAGCTTAATAATATAAGTTTTTTCATCGTTTTATTTTTAATCAATTAGTAAGGTCTCTACGGACGCGTTTTGTAATATGTAATTTTCTATTTCAGAATATGAAACTTCTGTTATTGACAGTTCATTTAGGTCTTCAAATGTTAAAATATTTGACAAAGCCTCACTTTGATCTCCCTCATTTATAAGGTAGTTTTCTAAGATTTCAAGGCTAATTTCTTGAGTGTTTTCGCTGGGCCACGAAAACATAAACATTAAAACCAATGCAGCAGCAACCCCAGATAAATAAAATGAATATTTTTTATTTAGTTTTCTTAAGTTAGTGACTTTTGATATTTTTGGAATTGATACGTTAAATTCATTTAAGTAACCATCCGGGATTTTAAAGCCTGTTTCTTTAACCGTTGTTTTCAATTCTAGTTCGTTAAAAAACGCCGCATCAAACATTTCAAAATACTCTTTTGGTACTTTGAATGGTAAATTTTTATAGATATTATTAAGGCTCATAATTTTTTGACTTAATTTTTATTATTTAGTTTAATTAGCAAGTAAATAGGTTTTTATTTTTTTCACTGCGATGTGATAGGAGGCTTTTAAGGCCCCTTCGCTAGTTTCTAGTATTGCAGACATGTCTTTGTACTTGATATCATCAAAATAACGCATATTAAAAACAAGTTGTTGTATCCTTGGCAACTGTGCAATAGCTTTCTGTAGCTTAAATTGAATCTCATCACCATCAAAATAGACATCAGCGACCAAGTTTTTCAAGTTGTTGTCTTTTAGGTCTTGGTTAGAAACTTGATTTCGTTTGGCTTTAGAGTTTAAAAAAGTAATTGATTCGTTGGTGGCAATTCGGTACATCCAAGTAAATAATTTACTTTCTCCTTTAAATTTATCTATGTTTCTAAAAATTTTTATGAAGGTATTTTGCAGGATATCGTCGGCATCGTCGTGAGAAAGTACAATTTTCCGTATGTGCCAGTAGAGCCTTTCTTTGTAGCGCTTTACAAGCGTCTGAAAGGCTAACTCCTTGGAGTTTTTAGACTTGAGTTGAGTTATAAGCTTGGCTTCGTTTTGCAATTAGTTCTTTTATAATTAAGACTTCAAAAATCGACTTAAGTTTAAACCCCACTATTT
>TARA_B110000090_G_scaffold209808_1_pt1 | contig 16917 bp, 18 predicted proteins | sample TARA_B110000090 | Tara Oceans TARA_B110000090 (sample SAMEA4397239) | marine metagenome | biome: Polar Biome; feature: [SRF] surface water layer (ENVO:00010504); material: water (ENVO:00002006), including particulate matter (ENVO:01000060) such as... | depth 5 m
GCAATGCGAAAAATCAAGCATAATGTTTTGAATGCCAAATTGCATAAAAAAGAAGCAAACATTGTTGCAGAAGCAGGAGATCCTGGAGTTGTAACTATTGCTACAAATATGGCAGGACGTGGAACAGACATTAAATTGTCTGATGAAGTTCTAGCCTCTGGAGGACTAGCTATTATTGGTACAGAACGTCATGATTCTCGCCGTGTAGATAGACAGTTACGTGGACGTGCAGGAAGACAGGGTGATATTGGATCATCTCAATTCTATGTTTCATTAGAAGATAACTTGATGCGTTTGTTTAATAGTGAACGTGTTGCGAAGATGATGGATAAAATGGGACTTGGAGAAGGCGAAGTAATTCAGCATTCAATGATTTCAAAATCTATAGAAAGAGCACAAAAGAAAGTTGAAGAGAATAACTTTGGTATTCGTAAAAACTTATTGGAATATGATGATGTAATGAATTCTCAACGTGAGGTAGTTTATAAACGTCGCCGTCATGCATTATATGGTGAGCGTTTACAAGTAGATATTGTAAATATGATTTATGACATATGTGCTACATTAGTAAATGAAAATAAACCTCATGATGATTATACAAACTTTGAGTTTGAGTTAATACGCTTCTCTTCTACTTCATCACCATTCAGTGAAGAAGAATTTAAAAGTAAATCTGAAGAAGAATTAATTGATGGATTGTATGATGTTGTTTACAAACATTATCAAAACAAAATAGAGCGTAATGCTATCGCTTCATATCCTGTAATAAAAGATGTGTATGAAAAACAAGGTGATAAATATGAACGTATTGTGGTTCCGTTTACAGATGGTTCAAAAACAATACAAGTTGTAACAAATCTTAAGGAAGCATATGAATCTAAAGGAAAGGTTTTAGTAACCGACTTTGAGAAAAACGTAACACTGGCCATTATTGATGATACTTGGAAAGATCATTTACGTCAAATGGATGAATTGAAACAGTCAGTTAGAAATGCTCAATGGGAACAAAAAGATCCTTTATTAATTTATAAGTTTGAATCTTTTGAGTTGTTTAACACGATGTTGAACAAAGTAAATAAAGAAGTATTATCGTTCTTATTTAAAGGAGAATTACCAAACAAAAATGCAACTCAAGTTTCTGCGGCACGTGAACCCCAAAGAGAAAAAGTACAGTTGACAAAAGAAGATTACAAGAACCGACCTCAGCAAACAAATACCAACCAGCAACAAGAACGTCAGCCAGTTGAAACATTTGTTAGGACAGAGCGTAAAATAGGTCGTAACGATAGAGTAACGATTAAGAACGTGATGAGCGGTGAAAATAAAGAAGTAAAGTATAAACAAGCATTACCACTGCTAGAAAAAGGGCAATGGGTTTTAACGGAAGATTAAATCAGGTTTTATTTAAAATTAAAAAAGACGTTTCAAATTAATTGTAACGTCTTTTTTAGTTGATGTTTATTCAGCGAATACTTCATAAGGGACCTTTTGTTATTGTTTACCATTTTTTAGTAATAAAAATCAGGTTTTAAAACGGCACTCTAAATAAACCCTTTCGATTTAAACTCTAAGTATTTTCTAAAATAGCATATTAAAATAATTTGGAGCAATCAATTTAAAAAAAATCAATTGCTCCAAATAAAAAATTTATAGCTAATAATTATTATTCATTTCCAGTTTTTTTAGGGTTTTCGCCCCATTTATTAGCACCAGACTCACTATCAGTACAGAGTAAAACAAGTAACCATATTGCTCCTATTATAGGAATTAAAGCGATAAAATAAAACCATCCACTTTTACCAATATCGTGTAATCGTCTCACAACAACTGCAATTCCAGGAATAAATACAGCTAATACATAAATCACATATATCCATCCATAAGGAACTAATTCAGTAAAAGACAATCCAAGAAGGGTATCCAATACTACGGCAACACCAAGAAAAATTATGTTAAACAATGTGAACATCCAATATTCTTTTCTTCTTGCTCTACCTTTGAAATCAGCATAATGCTCTTTTACTACTTTTAAATACCAATTCACTATAAGTTTGTTTTAGTTAATAATCAATATGTGTAAATATAGAAAAAAAATAAGCATTTATAATTTAATTCTAAATATGTATTAATTATATCTCCTGTTAAGTTTTCTTAATAGATAATAAGTCGAGTTTGTGCAACTTATTTCAAGACGGATATAAACATAAAAAAAGCCGAAACAATTTGTTTCGGCTTTTTTTATGTTTTTTTATGATTAAATGGCATTAATCAAAATCAGTATCCATTTTTATATAATCTAAGAATTCTCTTCTTACATCCTTCTCTTTAAACTTTCCTCCAAATTCTGAAGTTACAGTAGAACTTTCAATATCTTTAATTCCTCTAGAGTTAACACATAAATGTTTTGCATCAATTACACAAGCAACATCTTGAGTTCCTAATGCTTCTTGCATTGCTTGAACAACTTGCATTGTTAGACGCTCTTGAACTTGAGGCCTCTTAGCAAAATACTCTACAATTCTATTCATTTTTGACAAACCAATTACTCTTCCACCAGAAATATACGCAACATGTGCACGACCAATTATTGGTAATAAATGATGTTCGCAAGTAGAATATACAATGATATTCTTCTCAACTAGCATTTCACCATAGTTGTAATTATTCTCAAAAGTTGATGCTTTTGGCATATTCGCAGGATTCAATCCCATAAATATTTCGTTTACAAAAGCTTTAGCAACTCTTTTGGGAGTTCCTTGTAAACTGTCATCTGTTAAATCCATTCCTAAAGTCTCAAGAATATCTTTGACACTTTCTTGGATTTTTTCTATTTTTTGTTCGTCAGTAATATCGAAAGCATCTTGTCGCAATGGCGTTTTAGCCGATGTTCCAACATGATTCTCTCCTATTTCTTCAATTCTCTCTTCATTCATTTTGCTATTCACTTCAAACATTTCTTTCTTGAATTAGGCATCAAATTTACAAATTATTTTAATGCCTCAACCAATTGATTTAAATTACATTTTTCTTGTTCAGCTGTTGACATACTTTTCAATGTAAACACTTCATTTTCTGCCTTAGAAACAACATATTCTATCTCTCTATTCGATACATATTTCCATTGTTTCTTTTGTTGTTTATTACTTGTTGCTAAATCTGGATAGATTTCGCATTTAATATTATTTTCTCTTAATAATTTTATTGCTTTTAAACACATTACATTTTCTGATTCCTCAAAATTCAAAAACAATACTTTTGGTTTAGGCAATTCAACAGATTCAAACAAACCTAACTCTTCTAAAACCAAATAGATTCTGTCTAAACCAAATGAAATCCCAATTCCACTAACATCCTTCAATCCAAATATTCCTGTCAAGTCATCATAACGTCCACCTCCACCGATAGAACCCATTTTCACGCCTTCTGGTGCGCTTACTTCATATATTGCTCCTGTATAATAGTTCAATCCTCTTGCCAAGGTTACATCGATTTCTAAATTTGCCGATTGTAAACCTAATACCTCAATAGTATCAATAACAAACTCTAAATCTTTGACACCATTCAAACCTTCGTCGGAAGTAGAAAGCAGAACTTTCAATTGTGCTAATTTTTCTTTATTAGTTCCAGAAAAATTAAAAAGAGGCTGTACTTTTTCAATAGCATCCTCGGTAATTCCTTTAGATAACATTTCTTTTGTTACTCCTTCTGCTCCTATCTTATCCAATTTATCTAAAGCAACAGTAAAATCAATTAATTTATCAGAAGCGCCAATAATCTCAGCAATACCTGATAAAATTTTACGGTTGTTCAATTTGATGGTTGTTCCTTTCAGTTTCAACTTAGTAAACACATCATCATACAATTGAACAAACTCAACTTCTTGCAACAAACTTTTACTCCCTACAACATCTGCATCACACTGATAAAATTCTCTAAAACGACCTTTCTGTGGTCTGTCTGCTCTCCAAACTGGTTGAATTTGATAACGCTTGAATGGAAAGTCAATATCGTTTTGGTGTTGTGCTACATAACGTGCAAATGGCACCGTTAAATCATAACGCAAAGCTTTTTCAGAGATTTGAGAAGTAAGTTTCGTACTGTTTTTATCTGCTAATAATTGTTCATTTATTTTTGATAAATAATCACCAGAGTTCAATATTTTAAAAATCAATCGATCCCCTTCTTCGCCATATTTCCCCATCAATGTAGAAGAATTCTCAAAACTAGGAGTTTCAATAGGTTGAAATCCAAAATTTTTAAATGAAGACTGTATTACATTAAAAATGTAGTTGCGTTGTGCAACTTCGGTAGGAGAAAAATCTCTTGTTCCTTTTGGAATACTTGGTTTTTGTGCCATTGATTGTTATAAATAAGATGCAAATATCCGAAAAAAAATAACGAATTAAAGTGTATTGACTTTTGATTTTTCTAACTTAAAGTTTATTGGTTATATTGCGTCAACTATTTTCCACATATATGCAAAAAATTACAGTGCTTTTTATTTTAATCTCTCTAACTAGTTTTTCACAAGATTTTGAAATTATTAAACACAAAGGAAACCCTATTTCAATTGAACATTTACTTCAAAAATATATTCGAATTCCTTCCGTAAGCGGTTCTGAAAAAGAAGCAGGAGAATTTATTAAATCCGTATGCAAAGAAAACGGGTTATATATTACAAGTTTTGGAACGGAAAATGGAAATTATAATTTTGCAGCGTCAGTTTTTCCACTTGAAAGTAAAAAACCAACTATTATTTTCTTAAATCATATTGATGTTGTTCCAGAAATTAAATCAGAGACTAATACTCCTTACTCTGGCGAAATAAAAAACAATACAATATATGGAAGAGGTGCTTTTGACAATAAAGGAGTTGCCTTAATGCAACTGCATAGTATACTTCAATATTCAAAATTAATAGACATTTCAAAAAGCAAATATAATGTTGCTTTTCTAGCTGTTTCATGTGAAGAAACCGAGTGTGATGGTGGTATTAAGTATGTTGTTGACAACCATTTAGAAGAATTAAATCCCGCTGTAGTTATAGGCGAAGGTCCATCTGAATTAACCAACCTAATTTCTGGGGAATTTAAAAATCCAATTTATGGAATTTCAGTTGCTCAAAAAAGAGTTTTTTGGCTAAAACTAGAAGTAGAAATAAAAACAAATGGGCATGGTTCTGTCACACCAGTTGAGTATTCAAATAAAAGAATGGTCAAATCTTTGACAAAACTTACTAAAAGAAAATCTAAAATTATTTATAATGATTTAAATGTAAACTTGTTAAAGTTTTTGGGAACTCATAAAAAAGGAATTGAAAAACTAGTATTGAAACATCCTCGGTTGTTTAAGCCATTTATTATTTCAAGAATACGGAAACAACCAGAATTAGCAGCGTTATTTACAAATACAGTTACGCTAACAAATATTTATACCGATAGTGATGCATATAATATTGTCCCTACAAGAACAACCGCTTATTTAGACTGCCGCCTATTACCACAAACAGATGAAAAAGAATTTTTAGAAAGCATTAGAAAAAGAATTAATAATGATGCCGTTAAAATTACAATCACTCAAAGTACACCTAAATCTGAGCCTTCATCTTTAGATAACATCTATTATGAAAACTTAAAAAGTGCTATCTTAGAAAAATATAAAAACGCTCAAACTTTACCAATTTTACTACCAAATGCAAACGATTTGGTTGCTTTTAGAATCAAAGGAATCCTTTCTTACGCAACTATTCCTATTAATTTATCGAGAAAAGAGTTAGAGTGTGTCCATAATAAAAATGAACATCTTTCTATCCCACTTCTATATGATTGTTCGGAAGTATATTTAAGTTTTATACAAAAAATGCAAGGAATTTAGACTCCTAAAACTTTTCGTGCCTTTTCTAAATCTTCAAATGTATCTATTCCAATGGGTTGATGTAGTGTTTTGACCATCTTTACATGTATTCCGTAGGCTAAAAAGCGTAAATTTTCTAATTTTTCTGTACGTTCTAAAACCGTCATTTCTAATTCAGTAAAACGCAATAGAGCCTCTTTTTTAAAAGCATAAATACCTATGTGTTTATAGTAGGTAGCAAAGGTATTATCTCTTGCAAAAGGAATTGGTGAACGGCTAAAGTACATTGCAAAATCATCTATATCTGTTACAACTTTTACATTGTTTGGATTGTTAATTTCTTCTGTATCGTTTATCTGAAACATTAACGAAGCAACATCTATTTTTTGCTGAATATCATCTACAAATACTGATAATAAATCTCTCAAAGATTCTTCGTTTACAAACGGTTCATCACCTTGAACGTTCACTACAATATCTGTATCTATAGCACGAACTGCTTCTGCAATTCTATCACTTCCAGACTCATGAACTCCTTCACTTATAATTGCTTTTCCTCCGTTTTTAGTAATTTCTTCAAAAATAATATCACTATCAGTTACTACATACACCTCATCAAAAAGGTTTGTATTTTTTGTTGCTTCATAGGTTCTTAAAATAACTGACTTCCCTCCTAAATCTTGTAATAACTTACGTGGAAATCTTGTTGCTTCCAATCGTGCAGGAATCATTGCAATTATATTCATATGTCAATATTTAATTTATTTCAACAGTTATATGTGTTCAATACTAACCATTGTATTGAGCGATAAAAATTTTAAGATGCTCGGTTCATTTTTTTTCAATTTTATGTTTTAATCGAAGTCGATTCATTGAAGCATTCAATTCAAAACCAAGTAATAATATAATAGCGTTTAACCAAACAAATAACATCAAAATCAATAAGGTTCCAATAGAGCCATACAGTTTATTATACTGTGCAAATTTCTCTACATAAACACCAAATAAGTAAAACATTAATATGGTTAATAAGGTTGTTAAAATTGCTCCAGGAGTAAAGAAGAGACGTTGCTTTAAATCTTTAACGCCAAAGTTATAAAGAATTGATACAGAAGTATATATCATTAATATGAAAAAGGCCATACGTCCAGTTCTAATCCAAGACACATCATTCTCAACCCAACCGTTTGTTTTCAAATTGTTAATTCCTATTTCAAAATAAATTGTAAAAGCGACTGTCAATAATAACAATACAGACAAGACAACAGAAACACTAAGTGCCACCAAAAATTGCTTGAACATATTCCGTGTAACTTTTACATGATAAGAGTATTCAAAGCCTCCAAAAATAGCGTTCACTCCATTGGTCATTAAGAAGATAGAGGTTAGCACTCCAAAAGAGAGTAATCCACTATAGCGATTATTAAAAATATCATTAACTACAAGGTTTACTGACTCAGAAGTTGTTGGTGGTAATATTTGATCTAAAGACATTAAAAAATCCTTTTGAAACCCTTCAATTGGCACAAATGGAATCAGTGTAAGAATAAATAGTAAGAAAGGAAACAGTGCCATGAAAAAACTAAATGCAATGGCTCCTGCTCTCGAAGTTAATGCACCATTGATAATTCCAATAAAATACATTTCGAGCAAATCATACAAAGACATTCCTTGTAAACCTGGAACTTTTATTTTCTTTCCAAGTTTTACCAATATATTTATTACTGGAATCTTAAGTAATTTATTTTCTATGGGTTTGATCATTCAATGATTACTTTATATTTAGAGAGTAAACCTCCTATATTTTCTTTTGAAAATTTTGCTGATTTCAACATATTATTCTCCGGATCTATAGAGAAATTAAATGCGGTTTTAAAATCTGTCTTTTCTAAATTTGTTTCGTTAAAAATAGCATTATTAAAGTTAGAAATATGAAACCTTGAGTTATTTAAATTCGCTTCTGTAAAATCTACTTCTTCTAAATTACATTCATTGAATAGTGTTTGTGGTATTTTCAACTTATAGAAAGAAGAAAAGTTTAGTTGGCAGTTGTCAAAAGTAAAGTTCAGCAAAAAGGTATTGCATTCATAAAACTTAATACCAATCATCTTACTTTTACTAAACTTAACAGCTCTAAAAGCAGTGTTCTTTACTATTGAATTGCTAAAATTACAATCGACAAACTCACATTCTATAAAATGAATATTTGACAAATTTGTGTTTTCAAAATTACACTGTTCGAAGATACAATTGTCATATTCGCCTTTTTTTAGATTCGTTTTATTAAAATCAATTTTAATGAAGTTTTCACTATCAAAATAAGCATCTAACATATATTATACAGCCTTTAAACTCAAATCTATATTGTAAACCGAATGTGTTAAAGCTCCAGAAGAAATGAAGTCTACACCACATTCTGCGTAATTACGTATTGTGTTTTCATTAATACCTCCACTAGATTCTGTCAAACAAACATCTCCAATCATTTCAACTGCTTTACGAGTATCGCCATAATTGAAATTGTCAATCAATATTCTATAAACACCTTCAGATTTTAAAATCTCTTCAATCTCAATAAGGCTTCTTGCTTCAACAATGATTTTTAAATCAAGATTCGTCTTTTTTAAGTATTGCTGTGTTTTTTGAATTGCTTTGGTAATTCCGCCTGCAAAATCTATATGATTATCCTTTAACATAATCATGTCATATAACGCAAACCTATGATTTTCTCCTCCTCCAATTTTTACCGCCCATTTTTCAAAGGCTCTAACTCCTGGAGTTGTTTTACGTGTATCTAGCACTTTTGTTTTAGTCCCTTCAAGTAAGTTCATAAAAAAACGAGTTTTTGTCGCAATAGCACTCATTCTTTGCATAGAGTTTAGGACTAAACGTTCTGCTTTTAAAATAGATTGTGAACTTCCGGTTACATAAAAAACAATATCACCATACTTTACATTTTCTCCATCATTGATTAATGTTTCAACTTCTAATGAACTATCTATATAGTCAAAAATCATTTTGGCAAAGGCAACACCAGCAATGACTCCTTCATCTTTTACCAATAATTTTGCTTTACCTGTGGCAGTTGAAGGAATACATGCCAATGAACTATGGTCACCATCTCCAACATCTTCACGAATGGCATTTGAGATAATAATTTCTAATTCTTTTTGAAATTGTTCTTCTGTAATCATTTAAACATTCTTTTGATTATCACAAAAATACTTTTTTATCTTTACAAAATGAAAATTAAACTCCTTGCTATTGGAAAAACGGATGAAAAGAACCTTATCAAACTAATTGACACCTATCAAAATAGGTTGAGCCATTATATAAAATTTGAGTTATCCGTTATCCCTGATATTAAAAATTCTAAAAACTTATCTGAAAATCAGCAAAAAGAAAAAGAAGGGGAACTAATTTTAAAACAGATTCAACCTACAGACCAACTAATTCTATTGGATGATAAAGGGACAGCGTTAAGTTCTATAGAGTTTTCAAAATATCTTCAAAAAAAGATGAATTCTGGTATAAAACAGTTGGTATTCGTAATTGGAGGTCCTTATGGTTTTTCAGAAGCAGTTTATAAAAAATCAAATGGGAAAATATCATTTTCTAAAATGACATTTTCCCATCAAATGATTCGCCTATTTGTTATAGAACAACTGTATAGAGGCTTTACAATTTTAAAGAATGAGCCTTATCATCATGAATAAGCAAGTTCTTTTTTAGGTATCGTAACTTTATCTAATGCTTGAGATAAATCCCAAATTAAATCTTTTGCATCTTCAACTCCTATTGATAGCCTCACCATTTTATCAGTGATATTCATCAACTTCTTTTGTTCAGCATCAACTCCTGCATGCGTCATTGAATTAGGGTGTTGCGCCAAACTTTCTGTTCCTCCAAGACTCACAGCCAATTTCACCAATTTTAAATTATTCAATAATTGAAATGCTTCTTTCTCTCCACCTTTCACATCCAATGTAATCATAGCTCCAGGAGCAGAACATTGTTTTTTATAAATATCATATTGCACAGACCCTTTAGTCAATAACCCTAAATAATTTACACTTTTTATTTTTGGGTGATTATTTAAATACTCTGCAACTTCTTGAGCTCCTCTAGTTTGCTGATCCATTCTTATTTTTAACGTCTCTAAACTTCTCAATAACAACCAAGCTGTGTTTGGACTCGTCATATTTCCTAAGAACGTTCTCAAGACCTTTACTCTATTCATTATATCCTGATTTCCAAGAACTGCCCCAGCAATTAAATCACTATGACCTCCAATATATTTTGTTGCAGAATACAGTACTAAATCTGCTCCATGCTCTAAAGGGTGCTGCCAAATAGGTCCCATATATGTATTATCAACAGCAGTAAATACTTTCTTTTCATCTGTGCTAAAATGTTTTGCTAAGTCAGAAAACGATTGAATATCAATCAAATCATTTGTAGGATTCCCTGGAGTTTCCATATAAATCATCGCTAATTTAGTTGCTTTCCCAGATTTCTCAATCATTTCTTTTACCTCGCTTGCATTTTGATTTGGTTGAACTCCCAAAACAGACACCCCAATACTTGGCAAAAAATGATTTATAAAATGATCTGTTCCACCGTATACAGGATTTGAATACACTAATAAATCTCCAGGTTTTAAAAATTCTAATAAAACCGTAGAAATAGCAGACATACCACTTTCAAAAACTGCACAATCATCGGCTTTGTCCCAAAGACACAAACGGTTCTCTAAAATCTCTAAATTAGGATTATTAATTCTACTATAAATAAGTCCCAGTGCTTCATTAGGATCTTTCTCTCTTATACCATACGCAATTTCAAAAAATGCTTTCCCTTCTTCAGCAGTTTTAAAAACAAATGTTGAGGTTTGAAAAATCGGGCATTTAATGGCTCCTTCTGACAATTCTGGTTTATAACCGTGAGACATCATTAAACTTTCTGGACTAAATTTATGTTCTTTCATTTGGTTGTATTTTACATCAAATATATAAATTATAGTTATATATTCTTTATTAATTAATAAATTTGGAAAATAATTCTATTTATTTTATATTTGAAGAATATAATTCTATAATGAAAAGAAAATATAACATCTATTAGAAAATAAATCTATGCTAGATTCAACAGATAAAGAAATTTTAAAGCTACTCCAGTCAAACGGAAAATATACTATTAAAGAAATTGCTTCAAAACTCAATTTAACCTCTACTCCTATTTTTGAACGAATAAAAAGGCTTGAAAATGATGGTTATATCGAATCTTATAAAGCCATTTTAAACAGAAAAAAAATTGGGCTCTCATTACTTGCATTTTGTAATATATCTTTAAAAAGTCATGAAGCGAATTATATCTCTAAATTCGAAAAAGACATACTCCAATTTAGTGAAGTTATAGAGTGTTATCATGTTGGAGGAATGTTTGATTATCTAATTAAAGTAATGGTAAAAGACATGGATGCTTATCAATATTTTGTAGCTAAAAAATTAGCTTCAATAGAAAATCTAGGTCAAGTACAAAGTGCATTTGTGATGACGGAAGTAATTTCTAAAACCAATATTCCAGTTCAATAAATTTTACTGTATTTTTGCTACATGAAAATTGTTTTTGCAACCAACAATTCTAACAAACTAAAAGAAGTTAGAGCCTTACTGCCTACTATAGAAATTTTGAGTTTAAAAGACATAAAGTGCCTTGATGACATTGAAGAAACGGAGACTACCCTTGAGGGAAATGCAAAATTAAAAGCAGATTACATTACCCATAATTTCGGATTAGATTGTTTTGCTGATGATACTGGACTTGAACTTGAAGCCTTAGACAACGCTCCAGGAGTTTACTCTGCAAGATATGCTGGTGAACCTTCAGATTCTGAAAAAAATATAGAAAAAATACTTTCAGAAATGAAAGGTAAAGAGAATCGGGTTGCTCAATTCAGAACAGTAATAGCGCTAAACTTAAAAAATAATCAGTTTCTTTTTGAAGGAATTTGCAAAGGTGAAATTTCAAAAACAAAGAATGGGAATAAAGGCTTTGGTTATGATCCCATTTTTATTCCTAAAGGACACAAAAAATCATTTGCTGAAATGAGCATGGATGAAAAGGGAGAAATTTCGCATAGAGGAAAAGCAATTCAAGAATTAATTACATTTATAAACTCAATTTAAAAGTGATTCAACAAAAATCATATCGTAATACATTTATTTTATTATCAATAGTTTTAATTGCTGTTTGGTTTTTAAATATTACTCTAGGCTCTATTCAAATTCCTTTTAAAGATGTTTTTACAGCTGTTTTTAATGGCGAAGTGAGTAAAGATTCTTGGAAGACTATCATACAAGATTACAGAATTCCGAAAGCGATTACAGCAGTTTTGGTAGGCTCTGGATTGTCTATAAGTGGTTTGTTGATGCAAACATTGTTTAGAAACCCACTTGCTGGACCATTTGTACTTGGTATTAGTTCTGGAGCAAGTTTAGGAGTTGCGCTACTTATTTTAGGATCATCATTAATTGGAGGAATAGGCGCTATTGCTTTTTCAAGTTTTGGAATGGCTATTGCAGCTAGTTTAGGTGCTTTTTTAGTACTATCTGCTGTTTTGATTGCAGCTAACAAAGTACGAAACACGATGTCAATTCTAATTATTGGTTTAATGTTTGGGAGTTTGACTTCGGCAATAATAAGCGTTCTAGCATATTTTAGTAGTGCAGAACAATTGCAACAGTTTATTTTTTGGGGCTTTGGAAGTTTAGGGAATTTAAGTTGGAATGAATTATTGATTTTTACAATTATATTTTTAATTGGAATATCATTATTAGCATTTATAATAAAACCTTTGAACAGTATGCTTCTAGGTGAAAATTACGCTAAAAGTTTAGGGATAAATATCAAACAAACTCGAAATTTAGTTTTAATCATTACAAGTATATTAACAGGAGTCATTACTGCATTTTCAGGACCAATTGCATTTGTCGGCTTAGCAGTTCCACATCTTACTAAATTGCTGTTTAATACGTCTAACCATAAAGTATTATTACCTGCAGTAACTATTACTGGGGCCATACTAATGCTTATTGCCGATATCATTTCACAATTACCTACAATTGAATATACACTTCCAATAAACGCAATAACATCATTGTTTGGAGCTCCTATTGTAATCTGGTTACTTGTTAGAAAAAGGAAAATTTTTATTTAGGTATGGAGAAAGACAACATACATATCGTATTAAAAACTAACGCCCTAGAGATTGGTTATGCTTCTAAAAAAAGTATCAAGACAATTACTAAAGACATCAATATTACTTTAGAAAAAGGAGCTTTTATTTGCTTACTTGGTCAAAATGGAATTGGAAAATCCACTCTTCTAAGAACTTTAACCAAAGTACAACCACAAATTAGTGGTCAAGTTTTTATAAATGATGAAAATCTAATTTCTATTTCTCAAAACGAATTGTCAAAGAAAATCAGTTTAGTCTTGACAGAAAGGCTACCTGAAAGTAACCTTACTGTTTTAGAAATTATTGCATTAGGAAGACAACCTTATACCAATTGGATTGGTAAATTAACCGAAGTAGATATTGAAAAAATTGAAAGCGCTATAGCATCAACAAATATTGAACACTTAAAACATCTAAAACATTATGAACTAAGTGATGGCCAATTACAAAAAGTACTAATTACAAGAGCACTAGCACAAAATACTGATATTATTATATTAGACGAGCCAACAGCACATCTAGATATACAGCATACAATGGAAACATTTCAGCTATTAAAAAATTTGGCAGAAATACACCATAAAACAATTTTAATATCTACACATGAAATAAATCTAGCCATAGAAACTTCAGATAAGTTATTACTAATGACTGAAAAAGGTTTATTTACAGGAAAACCACTAGATTTAATTGAAAATGGAGACATAAAAAAGTTATTCACATCTAACACTATTGAATTCAACAATTCTAAAAAACGGTTTGTTCTTAAAAATTAGTAAAACATTAAAATATTTTTGTATTACTTTTCTTATTTTAGCATAAATTATAATTCTCTATGAAAAAAATCACCCTACTTATTCTACTTGCTTTCATATCAATTAGTTGTAAATCGAAAAAAGAAGTTACTAAAAAACTTCAAATAGATGCAACTGCCGTTAAATATGCTAATCTAATTAATATAGATACTGCGAAAGAGCATGTTTTTAATCTAGCATCAGATGAGTTTGAAGGAAGAAAAACTGGTGAAAGCGGTCAAAAAAAGGCCGCTGAATATTTAGCATCCCATTATAATATAAATGGAATCCCAAAATATCTTAAAAAAAATTATTTTCAAATTATCCCAGTTTCTGAACTTATAAATAAAAGGAGAAAATCCACTTCAAATAATCCATCTGAAAATGTAGTTGCATTTATTGAAGGAATTGAGAGGCCTGAAGAAGTAGTCGTAATTTCTTCACATTATGATCATGAAGGCATAAAAAATGGGCTAATTTATAATGGAGCCGATGATAACGCTTCTGGAACAACAGGAGTTTTACTAATTGCAAAAGCGTTTGCAAAAGCAAAGAAAGATGGGCATGGCCCAAAGAGGTCTATCATGTTTGTGAATTTTACTGCAGAAGAACAAGGGTTACTTGGTTCAAAATACTTTATTGCTAATCCTATTTTACCTCTAGAAAATATTGTTGTAAATCTAAACATAGATATGATTGGTAGAATTGGAAAAGACCGTCAAAATGATTCAGATTATATTTATGTAATTGGTGCAGATCGATTGAGTACAGAATTACATGAAATAAATGAACGAATGAATTCTAAGTACACCAATATTGAGTTAGACTATCAATACAATGAAAGAAATGATCCGAATAGGTTTTATAAAAGATCTGATCATTATAATTTTGCTAAAAAAGGGATTCCAATTGCGTTTTATTTTAATGGAACTCATGAAGACTATCATAAACCTACAGATACTCCTGATAAAATTTTATTAGATTTATTAGTTAAACGCGTAAAATTAGTTTTTCATACAGCTTGGGAAATAGCAAATAGAGATGAAAGAATTGCTGTAGATGTTGAACAAGAAAAAAATTAATGCATTATTTTAAAAAGCAACTCTTTTAAAATATCTCCTTGAGAAAAACTACTTGCTCCAACACCTTTACTCTTTAAATCAGCTTCTCTTAATAAAGCTATAATTTGTGATACTTTACGCATAGGATAATTTTTTCCTGCTGTTAAATAATCGTCTACAAAATATGGATTTACACGCAATGCTTTCGCTACACTTCCCCGTGTTTTATCTTTTAAACCGTGATACTGAAGTAACTGCGTGAAAAAACTATTAAGCAACGAAATGGTCATTACCAATGGGTTTCCTTTAGGGTTTTGAGCAAAATAATTGATAATTTTATTTGCATTTACAATTTGCTTATCTCCTACTGCTTTTCGCAATTCAAAATTGTTATAATCCTTACTTATCCCAATATTATGTTCAATAAACTTAGGTGTAATCGTTACTTCTTTTTTAATAATTTGAGTCAGTTTATTTAACTCATTGTTTATCTTACTTAGGTCATTTCCAAGAAACTCAACTAACATTTGAGCTGCTTTAGGCTCAATTGTAAACTTCTTTCCAGATAATACTCTACGAATCCAATCTGCAACTTGGTTATCATATAATTTTTTACTTTCAAATAGTACGCCGTGTTTTTCTATGACTTTAGCCAATTTTTTACGTTTATCAAGTGTTTTATATTTATAGCAAAATACTAAAACGGTAGTTGATTGTGGATTTTCTACATACGAAACCAAGTTTTCAATAGTTCTAGATAACTCTTGAGCTTCTTTGACAATAATCACTTGCCTCTCTGCCATCATAGGATATCGCTTAGCATTCCCAATGATTTCTTCAACACTTACATCTCTCCCGTACAATACCATTTGATTAAAGCCCTTTTCTTCTTCGGTCAAAATAGTATCTTCAATATATTTTGAAATCGAGTCTATATAATAGGATTCATCCCCCATCAAGAAGTATACAGGCTTTATATTACCTAGCTTTATATCAGAAACTATTTGTGTTACGTTTGCCATAAAATCAATAAAAAAATGCACTTTTGTGAGATGCAGCAATTAAATTTACCAACATATCAATTCAAACTCAAAAGTAGCGAAAATAAGCAACTTATTTTTGATAAAATCAGAAAAAAATATGTGGTTTTAACTCCAGAAGAATGGGTGCGTCAAAATTTTGTTGCGTATTTAATTACTGAAAAAAAATACCCTATTTCATTAATTGCAGTTGAAAAACAATTGATTGTAAACAATTTAAAAAAACGTTTTGACATTCTTGTTTTCAATACTGATGGTTTACCTAATATAATTGTAGAATGTAAAGCACCCTCAATAAAAATAAGCCAAAATACGTTTGATCAAATCTCAAGATACAACTTAGTTCTAAATGCAGAAATATTGATTGTGACCAACGGAATTGAGCACTATTATTGTAAAGTTGATACAGAAAATGAAAAATATTCATTTTTAAATAATATTGAAGACTACAGAAATAAATAACTGTTTATCAGTAATTTAAATTATACAATTTTAAAAAATTAAAAATTTATTCATCTTCAAAAGGATGAATTAAATCTTTTGAAGATGAATTATATATATTATCTTTGACATTCATAAATCATTTATTTATGACTAATGAAACAAGGAATAGTAAAGTTTTTCAACGAATCTAAAGGATTTAGATTTGTTACAGAAGGAGATACTGTAGAGTTTGGTCTACAAGAAGTGAAAAAAGGTTTAAATGCAGTAAATGTTAAAGTAATTTAATATTTCTCAACTTTTAAAGAAACTGCCTGTAAGTAATTGTAGGCTTTTTTATATATCAAAAAAAAACTTAAAAAAACATATGGCATTTTATCAATTCAAAAAAACACAAGTAGTAAAAGCAACCATTGAACAAGTCTGGGACTTCATATCTAAACCCGAAAATTTAAAAAAAATAACACCTGATTATATGGGTTTTAACA
>TARA_B110000090_G_scaffold150986_1_pt1 | contig 16893 bp, 10 predicted proteins | sample TARA_B110000090 | Tara Oceans TARA_B110000090 (sample SAMEA4397239) | marine metagenome | biome: Polar Biome; feature: [SRF] surface water layer (ENVO:00010504); material: water (ENVO:00002006), including particulate matter (ENVO:01000060) such as... | depth 5 m
CCAGTTTTGTTTCACTTATACCACTTATTTCAGTACACCTACCATTATGGCTAACCGGCAATCACCATAGCGTTTACCGCTCATAAATACCCGACTCAGTTTGTAAAATATTTTTGGACCGTTATGTGTTCACTAATAAATATACAAACACTTTACTCTGCTTTATTAAACTGGCTGTTTTATGATTAAATTATTACTGAGCTAAAAAAAAAATGCACACTACTAAATGCGCATTTCTAATCTAAAAAGTAAACCTATTATAATTTAACTGACAATGCCCAATGGCTTGCCTGTTTTCCATGCTCCGCGCGTAAAGTCAGGAATGGTTTTACTGTTACTGCGATCGGCCACCGAAGCCACACTTTGAGGGAAAATTGATGACCACGCCGCCGCATCATAAACGTCTTGATCTAAAGGCTCGCCATTGCGTAAACAATAAACAATGCGATACATCATCAAAAAGTCCATACCACCATGACCGCCATTTCGCTTGGCTTCTTCACCCATACGCACATATAACGGATGATCGTAGGCGTCATACCATTTATCCATGTCTTGATCCCAGCCATGATAGCTTGATTTTGCTGGTTCCCAGCCTTTTTTATCTGAAGCGTTCCACTCATCCATTTGCTGCTGATATTCTTTATCATACGCTGATGTGATTTTACTAGGGCGTTTTTCTATCGCAATGCGATTGGGGAAACCGGCAAAAGTACCATTCGTTCCTTGAATAAGGTTATGTCGGGTGTATGGACGAGGGCTAGTGGTGTCATGCTGCACCATAATGCTTCGGCCATTCACGGTTTTAATAATGCTAGTATTCATATCGCCAGCAATAAAGTTTAATTGGTTGCGTTCATGACCTACTGGAAATTCACGTTGAGCATACGCCTTGCGGCCAAGTGATGGCGAGCTCATCGAGCTAACATAGTCAAAACGATCCCCTCGGTTAATATTCATATACTGCGATACAGGGCCTAAACCATGAGTAGGATATAAATTACCATTACGCTTAGTATGCCAACCGGTGCGCCAAGAACCCGTTTTTTCGTCAATTTCTTTCATTTGCGAGCGTAAATCATGAATGTACGCAGCTTCACCGTGAAGTAGTTCACCAAATAAACCTTGGCGTACCATGTTCAATACCATCAATTCATCACGACCGTAGTTAACGTTTTCCATCATCATACAATTTTTCTGGGTGCGCTCAGCAGTGTTCACAAGCTGCCAACACTCTTCTAATGTTGTCGCCGCCGGTACTTCAACAAATGCGTGTTTGCCACTTTCCATGGTTTCCACTGACATTGGCGTATGCCATTTCCACGGAGTAGAAATAATCACAATGTCTATATCTTGGCGAGCCAGCATTTCACGATAAGCGTGTTCAGATCCAGTGTAGACATCCGGTTTGGCAAACCCTTGTCCTACAACATATTTTAACGAGCGGTCTATAACCTTTTGCTGAGTATCACAAATAGCCTTAATCTCTACACCTTCTAAATGACAATAGTGTTTTACATGCCCTGAGCCACGTTGGCCAACACCAATAAAACCAACACGAACAACGTCCATTTTGGGTATAGCTAAGCCCATCACTGAAGCTCCTTGTGCCTTTAAAACAACACTGTCTGCCTTAGCTACACAACCTCCAACTACTGCGGCAGTGCCAACAATGGCAGCGGAATGTACTGCGTTTTTTAAAAAATTTCGACGGTCTAAATCTTTCATCAATAATACTCATGAATTTACTTAATAGTTTAGTATAATACTTAACCTTGAATATGTATTTTATACCTCACACAGACAAGAAACACAAGAGAATTACTTTCAAAAGGTTTCAAAGTGTACTTTTAATATTTTACATTCAGAAAGACAAACATAAAACCACACAAACGATAGGAAATAATCACAGTAAAGAAAAGTAGGGTGAGCAAATGACTTAGCGGTAATATTATTGAAATCCATCCTAATATTGACCAGAACAATCGACTGGATTGTGCCTTGATGTGAAAATTCAAAATCAAAGGAACAGCTTAAAATGCCGAGTTTATGTTTAAAAAATCGTACGATGTTTACTAAGGATTCTTTGATAAAAAACATAAAACCTTCCGTATATCACCCAATATAGCGACACATTCACTTCACTTCACCATAATTAAACTAAATTTAATCTGGTTGTTTTCAGATAAACATGTTAAAACAACTCGGCAAAAAAGGAAATGAAAGAAAAGAGAAACTAATTGAAATTAGATTCGTTCGCATTTATAACAACGTAATCTGTGAACAAAATATGTGTTTTGTAACGATTACCATTCAGGAGAGAGAAATGGAAGTTAGTATGGCTGTTCCCCCTAAACCTAAATCAAGCATAGTCCCTATGCTAATCATAGGTGGATTGTTTTTCATGTTCGGTTTTGTCACTTGGCTGAACGGTTCATTGATACCTTTTTTACAAATAGCCTGTGAACTTGACCATATTGAAGCCTATTTCGTCACACTAGTTTTTTATATTGCCTATACCGTAACTGCCCTGCCTATGGCTGCAGTATTAAAAAGAACTGGCTATAAAAATGGTTTAGTACTCGGTTTAATAGTCATGGCTGTAGGAGCATTAATTTTTATTCCTGCTGCGCAGACCAAAATATATGGCATATTTTTAACGGCACTGTTTATCTTAGGTACAGGTTTAACCATATTACAAACCGCCTCAAACCCCTATATTGTGTTAATCGGGCCTAGAGAAACCGCCGCTGTACGTATCAGTATGATGGGCATACTCAATAAGAGTGCAGGTATTATTGCACCGTTAGTCTTTACCGCTTACGTGCTTACTGACATGTCACAATTTAACGAAGCTCGTTTGGCAACGTTAGACGTAGGCCAGAAAATGCTCGAACTACAAGAGCTTTCTTCAAGACTGATCACTCCTTATATCATTATGGCAATAATGCTAATAGTGCTCGCTGTTGCAATTAAAGCATCGCCCCTACCTGAGCCAACTGCTGATTATGAGCAAGAGACTACTGAGCATGATCACAAGAAAAGTATTTTACACTTTCCACAGTTGATTCTTGGGGTTATTACCTTATTCTTTTATGTCGGTGCAGAAGTTGTTGCCGGTGACACCATAGGTTTATATGGCAAACAATTAGGAGTGACAAATTTTGGTGAACTCACCGCCTATACTATGGCCTTTATGGTTTCTGCCTATATCATTGGTATGATTGTTATCCCCCGCTGGATCCGTCAAGAAACCGCATTAGTTATTTCAGCACTCTTAGGATTATTATTTTCACTGTTAATTATCACTACCAGTAGCAGCAGTACCGATATTTGGGATAGTTTATTTGCTTGGAGTGGCATCAATGCTATTCCTAACACCGTACTCTTTGTTGCCTTACTCGGCTTTGCCAACGCTTTAGTTTGGCCTGCTCTTTGGCCAATGGCATTAAAAAACCTTGGCAAGCATACAGCTTCAGGCTCGGCTTTATTGATCATGGGCATTTCTGGTGGCGCAATTTTCCCACTTATTTATGGCGTACTTTCTGAAGGCAGTGGCAATGCTCAAACGTCTTATTGGATCATGCTACCTTGTTATGGCTTCATTCTTTTTTATGCATTAAAAGGTCATAAAATCAAGCATTGGCCAACACGTAAATAATCCACCTTAGGTATGTGTTCGCAAAATAATTTGAATACATACCTAGCCATTTAATTTACCTGATTTGAGCTAGAAAGTAATTTGTGCAAGCGGTCTGACTAGGACGTTTTTCCTAGATTCTATCTAACTCCCCATCATTAACTATTATAAAATCACCGATCGCTGTACTTTCGCCATCGAGCAGAAATCTATTGGTTTAGCGTAACTACAGGCAGGATAATAAACTATTGAAGCTATAGTAAAACCACTGGCTAGGATAGCCCCAGCCTAGAAATAGGGAGATGACCTTTTAGAACCTAAGACCACCTTATTGAGCAATTCCATTAAGTTTGTGATCCTTTTGTTAGCAGTAAAAATAATTCAAGAGTAGGCACTTGAATGATCAAACCAGGCTATTGGGATTGAGAGCAAAGGCTAATTTATTTTTGTTGAATTGACTACTTTTATTAGTGCCACCTTGATTTTACGTATTCGTTTTAGAGATAAAACTGAAGCAGCACAAGTGGGATTCCAAGAATGTACTCCTATTATTAACATTTTAACATCAACAACTGTTAATAAAAGAGGCAGTTTAACGCAACTATGGATGATGCTGAGATGCAAATAAGGTGAATTTATGGGCTAAAATAAGCTTTATAGTCATAGTAAATCCAGAGTAGAGTTAAATTAACCCTACCCTCGTAATGGCTTAGTCCCAACTCAATATTACTTTACCTGCGTTGCCTGATAGCATAGCATCAAAGCCTTGTTGAAACTCATCTATGGGGAAGTGATGGGTAATAATTGGCGATAAGTCTAAGCCTGATTGGATCAGACTGGCCATTTTATACCAAGTTTCAAACATTTCACGGCCATATATACCTTTAATGGTTAACCCTTTAAATATGATTTGGCTCCAATCAATCGCCATATCTTGACTTGGAATACCGAGCATAGCTATTTTACCGCCGTTGTTCATATTCGCTAGCATATCTTTAAACGCCATGGGTACACCTGACATCTCCATGCCGACGTCAAAACCTTCGGTCATACCAAGTTCGTTCATCACCTCTTTTAGGTTTTCTTTGGCGACGTTTACCACTCTTGTAGCACCCATTTTATGAGCTAAGTCTAAACGGTATTCGTTAATATCAGTAATAACTACATGGCGGGCGCCAACATGTTTAGCAACTGCAGCGGCCATAATGCCAATAGGCCCTGCGCCAGTAATTAATACATCTTCACCCACCAAATCAAAGGATAATGCGGTATGCACCGCATTACCAAACGGGTCGAATATAGCAGCTAAATCATCGGATATTTCATCGGGTAATTTAAAGGCGTTATACGCTGGTATTACTAAGTATTCGGCAAAAGAACCACTCCGATTTACGCCAACACCGACCGTGTTGCGACATAAATGCGTGCGCCCTCCTCGACAGTTCCGACAATAGCCGCAGGTAATGTGACCTTCACCAGAGACTCTATCGCCGACGATAAAACCTTTTACCTCTTGCCCCATTGCCACAACTTCACCGGCATACTCATGACCGACGACCATAGGCACTGGAATAGTTTTTTGTGACCAGTTATCCCAATTATAAATATGAATGTCGGTGCCACAAATGGCGGTTTTTTTAATTTTAATTAATAAATCGTTATGACCAACTTCAGGCTTTGGTGAGTTGGTCATCCAAATACCCGGTTCGGCTTTTAATTTTGCTAATGACTTCATTGTTCGGTCTCTTAAATAATGGCTCGTAAACAAGGCTTTAAATCACGCCTAGGTCTTTACCAATAAGGGTAAAGGCGGCAATGGCTTTGTTTAATTGCTCATGGCTGTGCGCTGCTGAAATTTGGGTGCGAATACGTGCTTGGCCTTTGGGTACTACTGGAAAAGAAAAACCTACTACGTAAATGCCCTCGACTAACAAACGATTCGCCATATTAGCAGCGACTTTAGCATCACCTAGCATAACGGGAATAATCGGATGATCAGCACCACCACAACTAAAACCAGCCGCTTCGATGTTACTGCGAAAATAAGCCGTATTGGCCTTTAATTTTGCACGTAAATCACCACCTTGTGCTAATAAATCAATCACGTGAATTGATGCGGTAACAATCGCTGGCGCTAAAGAGTTTGAAAACAAGTACGGACGCGAGCGTTGTCGTAACCATTGAACTATTTCTTTTTTAGCAGAAGTAAAACCACCAGACGCGCCTCCCATGGCTTTACCGAGTGTGCCGGTAATAATGTCCACACGCCCCATTACTTGACAGTATTCGTGCGAACCACGACCTTCTGCACCAACAAAACCTACTGCGTGTGAGTCATCAACCATCACCATAGCGTCGTATTTATCAGCTAAGTCACATACACCTTTGAGGTCAGCAATTACGCCGTCCATAGAAAATACACCATCGGTGGCGATTAATTTAAAACGGGCACCTGCTTGCGTGGCCGCAATAAGTTGCTCTTCTAAAGCCGCCATGTCGTTATTGGCATAACGAAAACGCTTAGCTTTACATAAACGCACACCATCAATAATTGAAGCGTGATTTAGTGCATCAGAAATAATCGCATCTTCTGGGCCTAAAAGCGTTTCAAACAAACCGGCGTTAGCATCAAAACACGAAGCATATAAAATAGTATCTTCCATGCCCAAAAAATGGCTTAACTTGTCTTCTAGTGTTTTATGAATGTCTTGCGTGCCACAAATAAACCGCACTGACGCCATACCAAAACCATGGTCATCAAGACCGGATTTCGCCGCAGCAATAAGGTCCGGATGATTAGCTAAGCCTAAATAGTTATTGGCACAAAAATTAATCACTTGCTCACCCGTGCTTACCGCAATATCGGCTTGTTGCGCGGTAGTGATAATCCGCTCATTTTTGTACAGTCCTTCATCTTTAACTTCCTGTATTTGTTGTTGAAGATGGCTAATAAAGTTTGTTGACATATCAATCTCTGGGGTCTTGGTTAAAGGGTATAAATCCACTCAATATTGAGTGTTTTTAAATTAAAGTATAAGTGCATTAATTAAGCTAGATTCCGCTTACCGAGCTGAAGCATTGACTGAAGTTGTCACATCAAAGCACCGGTGATAAGGTCACTCCCACGTGGTTAACAAAAACGTATAAAGATAATAATTATAGCTTTCAGTAGTTCGATTTTAAGGGGTGTTAAGCTTATTAATGCTGCTGTTGAGGTCTTTCTGGGTGGAGTTTTCCTCGAAAAGGTAGATCCCAAGTATCTAGATGGTCGGTAGGATAATCTTTGCCATGATCAACCACTCAACCGCGCTTTAACACTAAAACACTTTCCCCTTGTTCGGTAAGTTATTTAGCCATCAAGCCTCCGGTAATGCCGGAGCCGATCAAAATGGTATCAAAAGTGATACAATTATCTCCGACATAAATAACCTTAACTTGGTTTAAGCGATAGGTTAATCAGCTGAAATATAAACATAAACTTACGTGGTTATCGCTAACTTGCTAGTTTTACTTAATTCAATAAAAATTTCCACGCCAATAGCTTGCCTTTTACAAGTAAATTCGACGCCTAAGTAGGTAAAATAACGGTTAGGGGGTCATTTATTAAGCTAAGTTCAGGCTAAATAACGATTAATGACCCTTTAGCCTATTAATGCAGCAAGTGAGTGAAAGTTTTCCTGTGTAAATACCACCTTGCCATCAATGATGGTTGCCTGTACCTGCTGGTTTTCATTTAAAATGGCAAAGCTTGCTTGTTTATTCACGGCAATACTGCCCAATTTATCGCCAAGACCTAGGAAGGTTGCCGGAACTAAACTCGCCATATGCACGGCTTCTAATAACGGAACTTGTGACAATTCATTCAAATTTTTAACGGCTTTTTCTAAGGTAAGTGTGCTACCTGCTAACGAACCTGAGGCCGTTCTGGCCACGCCACCTTTAACATAAACATCTAACTCACCTAATCTATAGGTACCATCACTAAAGCCACCGGCATTAATACAATCACTGATCAACGCTATCTTTTTAGGGCCTTTAAGTTTGTATATCATTTGCATAATAGTTGGGTGTAAGTGGACGCCATCGGCAATAACTTCAGCGAGCGCATTGTCGTTCATCAATACGGCACCTGCACAACCAGGGTCTCTATGATGAATACCGCTCATGCCATTAAAAATATGTACTCCGCCACAAGCGCCTGCATTTAGCGCATCAACGGTTTGCTGGTAATTGGCATTGGTATGGCCGAGCATAACTCTAACGCCTAAAGAATCGAGATACGCGATCATTTCTTTTGAGTCTTCAAACTCTGGTGCCATTGCTACTACTTTAAGCGTTCCTTGGCTTGCTTTATAAATGGCATCAATACGCTCTTTGTTTAATTGTAAAAAAAAATTTTCGTTGTGAGCACCTTTATGTTCATCAGTAAAAAACAAACCTTCATTATAAGCGCCTAATACTTGGGCACCGTCCAAACTAGCATTAGCCGCTTCACCAATAATCGAAAAAGCTTTTAAGCTGTCTTGCCACTTTGCCGTCACTGTTGTTGCTAAATAACCCACCACACCATGTTGAGCTAAAGATTTAGAAATGGTATTTAGCGACGAAAGCTTTCCGTCCATAACATCACAACCTTCGCGGCCATGAATATGCATATCAATAAAGCCTGGCAGCAACTGATTATCGCCTAAATCCACCACTTCAATATCTAAAGTAGCTGTATTACTAATTTCTTTTATTACACCATTATTCACTAATACATAATGATTGGCTTTAATACCTGCTTCAGTAAATACGTGTTTTGCTTTTAAGTAATAACATTGTTCAGTCATTAATTTCTGCTCCTAATAAGGCAGCGCCTCTAACACCACTTGAATCGCCATGTACGGCTCTTTTTATCTGTGGAGCGCGAAAACCAGCAAATAAGTACTTTTCTATTGCGGGTGATAAATTTTCAACAATCTCATCTACTAATGAAACACCGCCACCCAAGACAATCACATCAGGCTCAAGAAACTTAGCTAAACTGGCAAAGGTAGAACCCAATATATCGAGATAACATTGCAATACTTGTTGTGCCGCGGCTTCGTTTTGTTTTAAACGCAAAACCCATTGCTCTGGAGAAATGAGTTCGCCATAGAAATGCTGATATAACCGGCTGATGCCAGGGCCAGCAATATAACTTTCAACACAGGCCATCAAACCACATCCACACTTGAGGACGGGAAGTTGGTACTGCGCCTGAATATCGGCAGGTAATGGAATATGGCCATACTCACCCGCAAAGCCTTGTTGAGTTTTATCAAGGTGACCATTGCGACAAAAACCGCCTGCAGCACCGGTACCAATAATGGCACCAAACACTCTGTCATAACCTTTACCTGCGCCACTAATTGCTTCAGATAAAGCAAAACAACGGGTATCGTTTTCTAGTACAATTGAGCGGGATAATAATGTTGATAGGTCATCTCGGATATATTTACCACTAGCACAAGGAACATTAGCCGATAATAACTGACCTGCTGGGGTTATTAACCCTGGCATGCCTATACCAATATTCCCTCGCTCACCCGTGAAGTCGTCAGCTTGCTCAACTAACTGGCGTAGCGTATCAAGAAAAATTTGATAGTCTTGAGTTGGCGTATCAATTCGCCAACTTTTTAACAGGTTTAAGTTGTGATCAAAAATTGCAGTTTCAATTTTTGTCCCACCAATATCTATTCCATACACCGCCATTTCAACCGCCTAACAAAAAATTTATGATGTTAAAGGATAAATAGTAACACCTTGAACAACTCGATTCACCTCACCACTTGGACATGGATTATCTGGTGAAATTTCAAAATCAATAGATTTAAAAAATGAGAGTATTTGGCAGTAGACAATATAAGGTAGTCCTGCCCATATATCATCTAAGGCAACATCTTGACCAAATATTTGTTGATCTAATCTGACAATAGATAGTGCGTTATCGTCACGTACCAGTTCATCCCACAGATCATTATCGTATTTTTTACTGTAACTATCACTTGAAGATAATAAAACGATTTCAGTACGATTTGTTACTAGCGATTTCGGACCATGTCGAAACCCTAATGGGCTTTCACAGTAACTTAATACTTTGCCGGAAGTAAGCTCTAAACATTTTAATGCTGCTTCTCGAGCAATACCTAATAAAGGCCCGCTTCCTAAAAACACTAAACGTTCGCAATCATTTTTCGCAGACTCTTTAATTGATTCAACACTATTAGTTAGTAAAGACTCTGTCCAATTTACTGCCGTAGCTAGTTGCTTGGCATCAGGTGAAAAAACACATAATGTTGATACTAGCATTGACGAAAAACTGCTCGTCATGGCAAAGCTATTATCTAATGTGCCTTCAGGCATGAGTAAACTATATGCCTTGGCATTACTTTTTGCTGCTTTCGCTAATTGTCCGTCAGGATTACAAGTTAAGACTAAGTGATAGCAATTATTTACTACTTGATCGGCTAGATTTACTGCAGAGACACTTTCAGGACTATTGCCTGAGCGACCATAAGAAACTAACAAGGTTGGTAGGTCTTGTCGTAAATATTGTTTCGGATGACTGACTAAATCAGTGGTACTAATTGATTCAAATAAACGGCCATTTATCCTAGATAAATGCGGGGAAACTGCATCACCGATATAAGCTGAGGTGCCGGCTCCAGTTAAGATAATCCGTAAGTTTGACAATGACAGAATAGGCGTTAAAAAATCATTTAACGCGGTTTGATTATTATCAACCATTTGCTGTGCTTCTAACCATACTCTGGGTTGTTGTTCTATTTCCCGAGCAGTCCAGTAGGCTTTTTTATTTATAAGTATTTGTTCTTCTATGGATAAATATTTAGTCATTTTTCAATCCTTTTTTGATACTTGTTTATAACAAGCATCTGCATAAACAGCTGTCACTTGCATTATTTTATTTAATACTAACTGCTTAGGATCGGCTGTTAGATGTCCTAGTCTGATGGCTTGATATTGTTCAGGCATAAATTGGCTTATCAAAGGAAGTGGTATTTGTACTGCTGATAAGTTCGCTAACAATGCGTCAACGGCCTTATTTACTCTTGAGTCGTTCCAGTAATAACGAATACGATCGCTATAGCTATAACGACGATAAAGTAATCCTTGGCTTGCTGGTACTTGATAAAATCGCTGCCAATTTTTGGGTGTTTCTAACATTTGTGCTTCACAAATATCACGTAAATGAGATTGCTTCTCTGTGGCGATTAAAATTTCTTCTATATAACTTAATGCAAACAATGCTTCTCGCATCGCATAAGTTAATTGTGGACCGACCTTCAAGATAGCAAAATGATCTGTGACTAATTCCTGATAAGCTTGAGGGTTTTGATAATCTGTTGAGTGCGCTTCAAATGCAATGCCATCAAAGTGATGAATACATTCACTCAATGCTTGTGCCTTATCCGAATCATAGTCAACAATACTAGTATGGTCGAACTCAACACCAGGTTGCACAACTAAACCAATAACACGTTGCCAAGCATCGGTTAATCCTCGTTTATTAAACTCTTGACGATGAACTTCAACTGTTGCTTTAACTTCCATAGGCGAAGTCAGCTCAAGATCATTAATTTCTTCTGTTGCGCCACCTGGCGGTGGTACTTCGGTACCGACTACATAAACCAAATGGGAAGACCCAAACTTTAGTGCAGTTGCCTCTGCAACTTGGCAAAGTTCAGCCGCGCGTTCAGCAATGACCTGATCAGCTAAGACACCCAAGTCGTCGACACAGTTCATACTGGTGTCTAGATGTATTTTTGTAAAACCTGCGCTTACATAACTAACAATTAAATCTTTCGCTTTTTGCATGGCTATTTCGGCCGATTCGTCGACCCAACAAACAGGACCTAAATGATCGCCACCAAAAATAATATTTTCAATCGGGAACTCTAGTTGATTAGCAATGGTATGAATGAATAAAATAAAATCTTTTGGATACATTCCGGTATAACCACCAAATTGATTAACTTGATTGGCAGTTGCTTCAACTAACAAGGGAGTATTATCCTGTTTTGCTTGTATTATTGCGGCCTCAATCACTAAAGGTTGCGCACAACATACTGCGTAAATACCCGTTCGGTTTCCATTCAAATTTGCTTTAATGATATTAGCAATATCTTTCATTTTTACAGCCATATAATAAGTAAAATGATTTACTCAAAACTAATTTAAGTAAGCATACGTACCGAAACTATAACACCTTTCAAAATCTTTCACTATGATTATATCAATAAACCTTAAACTATAATAAACAATCAAAAATACTACTGATTTAAATCATTTAAAGTGGTTTCTGCTTCACCCATTACACACCAAAAATTCATAATTATAATATAACTCTTCATTAATAACTACAATTTGAAAAGGTATGAAACCACGTATTAAAGTATTAAGGTATTTTGTATGAATAAATAGCTATTTTTACAACAAAAATCTATATTCGTTACAAAGTAGGTAATTTATGAACTAACATTGCTTCATCTGTGTTTTTAACTAAACCAAGTCTTTTCGGGGACTATCTCCGCCTCTTATCAATTAGATATTTATACCATATAAACCTGATAGTTATAGCGACACTAGTTTTTTTAGTATTAAATTTCAGATAGTTAATCAACACACTTTTCAACTAAAACTAGTATAGTTAAGATCTACTCTCTCTAGAATTTTCGTGAAAGTGACATGTGTTTGTTTGTTCCTGCCATATGGTTTTTATATAATTCAGCTAACAATAATCACAAGAGTTCAAACCCCACCTTTCACTTTTAACTAATTGTTTTGTAATGTTTATGCATCTAATTAATTTTACTTTACTCATCAACGAAATTATATAAAATCAAAAATGTCTTTCAAAAGACTGCCATTGCAACTATAAATAAATCAGCGGGTATGAGCCACTGATTTATTGTTAAGCTTTACTAGAATAATTTATTCTGGGTTAATTGAAGAAATATCCATTGTGGGTAGCGGCAAGTTTAATGCGGAAACAGACGCTAAACTCGCTGCAGATAATGTTATTCCCCATGTTTGAAAATGTTCCTTTAAATCATGAGCTGTAATAATACTCAGTAATTCATAAGTTTTATCATAACTGGCTTGATCACTACTACAGACTGATGCATCTTCTGCGGCCGTTAACTCTCTATACGCACGCTGAAGTTGACGATATATGTCCCAACCTTGGTTTTCGGCAGTACCCTCAAATGCTAATTTTATTTGCATTAAGAAGACTAAACGATCCCAATCATCCGTATCCGCTAAATAATTTGTCAAAGAACCATTCTTTGCACTGATCTTTCTAAGTGCAATAGTAAAACGATTATCAGAAACTACGCGTGATTCGATATTATTGATGTCCTGATAATATAATGGAAAAATATTATTAGTTGTTTCAGGACCAAAAGCGGCTCCCCATTGACACATTTGTTGAAAATTATGTCCTACTTCATGCCAATTTCCCCAACCACCATCTGCTGCAGTATGTTGCTCAACGGTGTTCCAACCAGGGCTAGTCATTACTGGGTAGCCAGCATGTGCAAAGCCATAGGTAATTTGAACATCATCAACCATACGTTCTCGCAATGAAGGAGCTTGATGCGGACCTGCTATAGCGCCGACTTCAAAGCCTGAAAGGTCTTTAATTAAAAGCACACCTTCATCATAATAGGTTAATAAAGCGACAGGATCAGTTACTGCACCTATTGAAGCTTTACTAATATTTAAGGTGATGTGTGCTGTTTCTAATATTCCCCAAGGAGCATCTAATGCTTGCATCGCTGCCCAATCATTGTTGCTATTTTCTTCTAATATAAAATAGGGTACCGCAACGGCATTAGCAATATCGATGCTTACTGTTGCATCAACACTGGTAGTGCCACTGTCGATAACAATTAATCCGCCATATTGACTACGCACTTTGTTTAAACCAGCCGTTAACGGTATACGAGAACTAACATTTGGTGGACGTTTTAATTGTGTTTCTGCGTTGCCAGTTCCTAAGGCTAACACATCAGTATGGGTGTTAATGATTACGGCTAAGTTTTCAATTTCTGCAGGGTCATTAGTGGTAACCGTCAGTGTTATCACATCATTAGCAGCAGCATAAAGACCCGTTGAAACCCAATTAGTACGGGCTCTCCATTGTGTCATATCCACTTCAGAAAACGCTCTGTTAACCTGAACAGTTTTTGTTACTCTTGCAGTATCTTTAAGTACTGTACCTGGAAAGGAAGTGTTATCTCTAGGGTAAGGGTAGGCTGTACTGTTCGGTGTTAATCGATTTAAAATATCTTTATAGACAATAGCCTTGTAGTCAGTTGCATCGGTGATCGGATAGGTAATTGACATTTCACCTAACGCTTCAATAAAAGCAGTTGCATGAGATGGAATCAACCATTTTTGGTTGTTATTCCCATGTGTTGCCCATAAAATCATACTTAATGCTTCGCGATTAACATCAAAAGATACCCCACTTTGCGTGAAAATATTATCTTCGTATTGCCAAATTTGCGTGGCACTACCATCACATGTCAGTGCTGCTAAACTGTTACCACTCTTGTTCATACATAAACCAGCATTTTTATTGGTTAATGTACCTTTATCATTGTAAGTCCACAGATGGCGGTTATTAGTGCTATCACAAACTTCCATCACAACTTCATCAGCTGCGTTTAATACAGAGCAGAGATCCGTTTTAGCTTGGCTAACAAGTAATTGCTCAGAAAACTGTATTTCTTCAACAACAATTTCAGATTTCAGCACATCAATAATATTCCATTGCTGATTTAAATTGCCATGTTGAGTCCATAAAATAATCGTTAATTCTTCTCTATTAAGGTCAAAAGCATAATTAACTTCATTACTAATTTGACTAATGATTGAATTAGTAAAATCCCAAACTTGTTCGTCTGCACCATTACAAAAAGCTGCATCAAGAGTCGAGCCATCTTCAGCGCCTTCGCTTTGCATACACATTTTGGTTTGACTGTTAGCAATGCTGCCATTATCTTCATTGAAGGTCCAGCGTTGAAAATTATCTGTGACATCACAACCCTCTAACGTCAGATCACCCGTGGCTGAGCCACTTAAACAATAACTCGTTGTGTGTTTACTTTGTATCATCAAATTTTCAAATTTGCCCGAGGTTATCGCGCCAACCTCAGGAACAACAGCTTCCAAACCATTATCAGTGCCACCGCCGATATCTGTCCAGGTCCATTCTTCGGGATTGTCTTCTTGTGGGCTTGTGTACTTTTCTTCACAACCTGAAAGACAAAAGGCTATACAGGTAAATAACAAGATTACCTTTTTATTAATGATATTACTTGGGGATTTGCTCATAGCTAACTCCATATTATTATAAATCAAATGAAAAACTTTTCGCTTTATTTCATTTAGTTATCATTTAGTTATTATTCAGTTATTAATCAATGGATTTATTTATAAAACAACAGTCTAAATATTTCGTAAGTTAAAGGGGTTGAAAATTTTTAACAGTTACTACTTCTATCTTTAAGTTTTTTAATAAATTGATTAACCAGTTAATAAAAATATACACAAACCGTACTTACTTAAATAAATAAATACGGTTGTGCAACTCAAAACATAGACTGGCAGCTAAGGTTTAGTTCAGCCTTTCGCTTTATTAGCATTTCAATCAATACTCGCTATGTTTGTCTCTATTTAATGACTATTTATTTAACTGCTTTTTTGTTTTTAAAGCGTCTAAAGGTTAACAATAGACCTAAAAACATTATAAATGGCGTAGATGAACTACCACCACTGCTTTTCTTCTTAGGGTCTACAATAACAAGTAACGCAGGTTTAACAGCGATAGTAATTGTTGCTTCTGATGATGTATCGCTAACAGTCGTCGCTTTAAAAGTAAAGCTGTCAACTCCCGCATAACCTAGAGTAGGTTTATAGGTATACTGTCCATTTGCATCAATAGCTAATTCACCGTGGTGTGTACCTGATACTACGCTGTAAGTTAATGCAGCATTGTCAGCATCAACGGCAGGCAACTGCCCTTCGAACGTTTCATCTGCTTTGAGTTCAATTGAACCGTCTTCTGCAACCCATGCTTGTCCTGTAACATTTACATCAAACGTACATGCACTTGTGGTGTCTTTTATTGATGTTCTTTCAGGGTTATCACCTAAACTGTCATAGGTATGATATACCTTAAACTCACTTGCAGATGCAAAGTGCTGCAATATACTTGCTTTATCAGCATTTAAATACGACCCTGCTTCAAGCATAACTAATTTAACATAGCGAGATAATGTAGGAGTGAAGCTTACATCCTTAGTATCTGATGTGTCAGCCCATTCACCTGAAGACTCAACAAGATTAAAGTTTGCACACGCATCATTTGAAAGATATAGCTCATATTTAACAATATTACCCGAATCAATACCACGTGTAGCATATTCAAATTTAGACACGTCATACGAAGCCCCTAAATCAATAAGTAAGGTATATGGAAATACAATACTATCGTCATAACTAGACCAATCAGTATGCCAGAAAGTACCTTCATTATTATCAAAAGCGGCCGTTAACCATCCATTAATAGCGCCTTCTCCACCCGCTTCTTCTGAGGTAACCATAGGCATAAAGTTTGTTTGGTCTAGTGCAGAAACTACGTCTTCACCAGCTGCAGATTCTGTAGATAGTGCAAAAACAGCAAACTCTGCTGCAGAAGCAATATCTAGATTGCCTGACGCTGTTGACAAGGCAACTAAACGGACCCAACGAGCTTGCTGCGCTGAAAAGGTAACTTCTTTAGCATCTTCAGTATCAGACCATGTTCCTGTGCTTACTTTAGTGAATTTAACACCATCTAAGCTTACTAAAATTTCATAGTCAGCAATAATGCCACCCTTGCCATTGCCTCTAGGTGTATAACCAAAAGCATTAACATCATAAATGCCAGCCAAATCAACATCTATAGTATATGGGAATGTAGTACCTTCATAACTCGACCATTCACTATGCCAAAAAGTCTCTAAATCGTCATCGAAAGCCGAGATAAGATGGCCATTTGGTGCGCCTTCGCCCGTGAGTTCTTCAGATGAAGCATAAGTAATAAAGTTTACTGAATCTAACTTAATAAGTTCTACAGCGGGAGCTTCCGGAGTAGCAGAGTCTGCAAAAACATCAAACTCGGCGGCAGAAGCAATATCAAGATTTCCTGACTCTGT
>TARA_B110000090_G_scaffold136361_1_pt1 | contig 16615 bp, 18 predicted proteins | sample TARA_B110000090 | Tara Oceans TARA_B110000090 (sample SAMEA4397239) | marine metagenome | biome: Polar Biome; feature: [SRF] surface water layer (ENVO:00010504); material: water (ENVO:00002006), including particulate matter (ENVO:01000060) such as... | depth 5 m
ATTCCCTTTACAGCGGTAAACGGAATATTAACAGGATACATCACCCCAGCGCCTATCGTGTGGTATAACAATGCCGAAAACCTTGGCATACGCTTTCTCACTATACCTATAGAAGACTACCTCTACTACTTCCTAATGTATGGTATTTGCTACGTGGTGTATGAACGAATGAAACCGGCAATGCGTTAGCCATAGCTAAGTATCTAACTAATCAGCACCACTTTTTTATGTATTTGTCGGATTACGAAGGTCTATACTAATTTCTTTTTCTCACATTAAACGAAGATAAATCCTTGCTCAAACAGAGCTGAGGTTACCATTATCGTTTTTATTATAGTTCATTCATTTTTGGTAACCTTTCAAGACGGTTTATTTTGTTATTAGTATATACTTCAAACCAAGGGAGAACAGTATGGGGATTTAGTGATAAACCCTTAAAAACTTTAATTTCGACACCTATGCTTGGTCCTATTGCATAGGTATTATTATTTAAAATACGACTGTCTTTTATAGACCTAGTATACATGACCATCAAACCAGGTTTAATTTTTATCCAATCATATTTTTAAAATGCCAACACATACTCAGCGGTTGCTCCCAGGCTTTTTACATTTCCAACAACATTATTGGTTACTGAAGCTGTTGAGCCTAAAATGGAATAGTCAAATTCATTTTGGCGATAGCCAATTTTGGTGTATGTCCCAATAATAGTAAAATTAGTATTAAACCCGTCAAGCATACTTGGGACACCAATTTCCAAACTAAACTGAACTACATGCAAATTGCATTAACACTAGTATTAAACTACCTCTCAGTATTATATTCGATTTGTTTTTTGAATTCTTTTTCCATCCGTATTTTCTCCATCTAACATAATCTTCATTTCTAATTTATCTTGGACATAAACACCCTATACCATTTCTCAATATTAGTAATTGTTTTTGAACATAAAATTAATGGCTGATGACAAAGTTGAAGCAGTAAAATTAATTTAATCGCTTGTTGATGAAAGAGTCACCGTAGCAAAATAAGTGACTGGCAACTATAGCAAACCCCGGCTAAATATTAAAATCAGTACCACAAAAAAAGCCACCCAATAGGGCAGCTTTTCTAAAAGTCATTCGCGATAGGTATTATCCCAAGTACGATTTCAATATTTTGCTCTTGCTAGACTTACGCAGTCTACGTAGCGCTTTTTCTTTAATCTGACGTACACGCTCACGAGTAAGACCTACCTTGTCAGATATGTCCTCTAATGTATGTGCTGGTCCGCCATCTAGTCCGTAGTAATACTTTAGTACATCTCTTTCTTTTTCAGAAAGTGTACTGATTACACGGTTTATTTCTTTTCTGAGTGACTCATCCATCAATGGTTGATCCGGATTAGGCTCATCATTATTATCCAGTACACCAAGAAGACTATTGTCTTCTCCCTCTATAAGTGGAGCATCTATAGATAAATGTCTACCACTAGACTTAAATGCATTTTCTACCTCCGTAACGGAGATCTCAAGTTCCTTAGCTATCTCCTCTGGAGTAGGCTCACGCTCTTGAAGCTGCTCTAAGCGGGCTGCAGCAGCAGATATTCTACCTATACTACCTACTTTATTAAGCGGTAAACGAACGATACGTGACTGATCTGCTAGTGCCTGAAGAATAGACTGACGAATCCACCATACTGCGTATGAAATAAACTTAAAGCCACGAGTCTCATCAAAACGCTTTGCCGCCTTGATAAGTCCAAGATTCCCTTCATTTATTAAATCTCCAAGGGTAAGACCTTGATTTTGATATTGTTTGGATACAGATACCACGAAACGCAAGTTAGCATTTACTAACTTCTCTAAAGCAGCTTGATCACCTTCGCGTATTCTCCCCGCTAATTCAACCTCCTCTTGAGCATCTATCATAGATACTTTACTGATTTCGTTTAGGTACTTGTCTAACGACTTATTTTCCCTATTGGTGAACTGTTTTGAAATTTTAAGTTGTCTCATTTATTATCTGAAATCTATCTTCTTTATTAGGAACTTGCAAAAGTAACATTTTGTGTGTAAAAAGCTAACAAAGATCCTTGCTTATTCGCGACATATTCTCTACAAAAAGCGTGCCTTTTTATACGGTTTGGGTGAAGTAATCATACCTTTGTACCAACATAGTAAAAAAATGATACCAATAAAGATATCTGTGGCTAAAGGTGACGGAATAGGTCCAGAAATAATGGACGCAGTACTGCGCATATTTGATGCCGCTCAAGTACCTCTATCCTATGATTTCATTGACATGGGAAAGGGTGTCTATGATATGGGTTTTACTACTGGAATGACTGATGAAGCGAAAGCCAGTGTAGAGTCTACAGGCATCCTTTTTAAAGGGCCCATGGAGACGCCGAAAGGCGGTGGTGTGAAAAGTATAAATGTAACTGCAAGAAAAACGTGGAACACCCACTCAAATATCAGAAAGTTTCAAACTATAAAAGGAGTAGATACTGTTTTTAGCAAAGCTGGTATCCCGATAAATCTAACCATAGTACGTGAAAATATAGAAGATACATACGGCGGTATAGAGCACTATATGACTAAGGATGTAGCCGTAAGTCGCAGGATTATATCTCGCCCAGGAAGTGAACAGGTCATCCGCTCTGCTTTCGAAACTGCTTTAAAAGAAGGATACAAAAAAGTAACCTGCGGCCACAAGGCAAACATCATGAAACTTACTGATGGCATGTTTCTAGACACCTTTTATGACATAGCTAAAGAATACCCACAACTGGAAACTGAGGACGTGATAGTAGATGCACTCTGCATGAAACTAGTATACGCTCCGCAGGAGTTTGAGTGTGTGGTACTTACTAATCTGCAAGGCGACATAGTCTCTGACTTATGTGCAGGATTAGTAGGTGGACTAGGTTTTGCCCCATCTGCAAACCTAGGTGATCACATCAAAATATTCGAAGCGGTACACGGCACAGCACCAGACATCGCTGGACAAAATAAAGCAAACCCGACTTCACTTCTTTTGAGCGGGGTATTGATGCTAAATCAAATGGGACTAGAACATTACGGCTCTGCTATAAGAAATGCACTGCTAGATACTATTGATACAGGATTTCACACTGGAGATTTTGGAGAAGACAGATCTAAATCTGTGGGTACTCTTGAATTTGCTGATGCTATCATCAAGAAACTAGACCTAAGTACAATAACAGACTCTAGTCCTGAAAAATACCATAAGCCTACTCAGTTAACTCAAAATAAAATGATGATTTCTAGTGACGAAATCATAGAGACTGTAGGAATAGACTTATTTATAGAATGCGAAACTCAAGCAGACAAGATAGCTGAGATAGTACAAGCAAACCTAGACGATCATATGGAACTTACTACTATCACTAATAGAGGCACGCAGGTATGGCCTGAAGGGTCCGTATTTACTAACTTAGTAGATACCTACGTGGTACGTATAGAAAAAAGTACTACCGCCGAAATCAAGAAAAAGAAATTTATGGAGCAAGCTATTCGCTTATATGATTACCTCAATATCGGCTCTATAGAGATGCTTATCAGTATAGATGGTAAACGTAAATACTCACTCGCACAAGGACAAAAAGTAAATGCATTGAGTTGAGCAAAAGTGGCACTATAGCAGCTTATTTCACCGGTCGTAAACTCGTGATTCCTATTCTAATAGGCCTAGCTACAGCCGCCTATTTTTTCTTGCAGGACTTTGATATTCTAGCCTATCAGAGTATTCACTGGACTCCTAACTTTATTTTGTGGATCACAGCAGCTGTCCTTTCTGTTTTCACTCGACTCATCTGCTATGCATATAGACTAATCGTCCTTTCTAACTATGAGATCTCTTGGCGTAGAGCCGTCCAAATTATTGTTTTGTGGGAGTTCTCATCTGCTATATCTCCGGGGATAGTAGGTGGTACGGCAGCTGCTTTATTACTCCTGGCTAGAGAAAAAAACATAAATGCTGGTAAAGGATCAGCCATTGTTTTGGCAACCTCTTTCCTAGATGTGCTTTTCTATGTGCTTGCTGTGCCATTCATGGCACTTTGGGTCTCTCGGGCAGAAGTAATTCCTCACAGTATTGGGTATCTCTCAGCGGATGCCATCTGGCACTATTTCGTCACCATATATTTCATCTTTTTAGGTTGGGCCGTTCTTCTAGGTTTCGGATTGTTTTTCAAACCCAAAAAGATTGCTCAGTTTGTATTACTATTTACCAAACTGCCATTCTTAAATCGATTTAGTCATAAAGTACAGCAGTGGGGAAACAATTTAGTTTTAGCAGCAGAAGCCTTTCGTAAGGAAAGTTTTTGGCACTGGTTCAAAGCTTTTTCAGGGACCAGTTTTGCATGGATATCCAGATTTATACTTGTCAATTGTCTTATACTCGCTTTGGGAAATGGTATGCAAATAGCCGAGATATTTGCCAAGCAACTCGTGATGTGGGCTGCACTTATGATACCAGCGACTCCAGGAGCCGCAGGTATGGCAGAGTGGCTATTTAGTGGCTTTATGAATGAGTATTTTGTAAATGCTCAGCTTACCAATACAACCGCTTTTTTATGGCGACTCTTAAGTTATTGGCCATACTTATTTGCAGGTCTTGCAGTGTTTCCTATTTGGTACAGAGCTACCACTAAGTCTGCAAAACTATCGGCAGAGTCAAGATAAACTTAGTCCCTACTCCCATTTCAGAGTCTATCTCTATAGCACCACCATGATCTTCTATAATACTGTATGAGATGGAAAGTCCTAATCCTGTTCCTTTCCCTACGTCCTTAGTCGTATAAAATGGTTCCATAATTTTAAGTTGTAACTCTTTATCTATTCCATTCGCGTTATCCCCTATAATAATTTGAATGGATTCACCTAAATTTTTGGTTTCTACTATAAGATGAGACGCTTTCCTATTGGTTCCATTTTTCTCTTCTAATGCATCTAGTGCGTTGTTTATAAGGTTAAGTACCACTTGGTTTATTTTACCCACTTGGCAAAACACCAATGGAAGGTTTTGATCTAAACTCATAATCAGTTTCACATTATTCAAGCGACTTTTCAAAACAGATACGGTACTTCTAATACCTCTATTTATATCTGCTTCACTCTTTTTGACCATATCACCTCTGCTAAAGGAAGTAAGCCCTTGAACTATGGTATGTGTGCGATTAGCACCCTCTTCTATCCCGTCTATGAGCTGTTTAGTCTCGGTGAGCATATAGTCAAGTTCTAATTCTTCTTCTAATCCAGCTAAACGCTTTAACTCAGATTTCAAATTCGAAAAATCAATGGACTTGTATGCAGCTATAAGCGTAGTAATATCATTTATATTCTCTCGTAAGGGTATTACGTTAGCCGATACGAAGTTTATTGGATTGTTGATTTCGTGAGCTATGCCTGCTGTAAGTGTACCTAGAGAGGCCATTTTCTCAGATTGCACCAGCTGAGACTGTGCCGCTTTCAGGTCGTCTAATGCTTGTTGCAAAGCTGCGGTCCGTTCTGACACTTTTCGCTCCAAAACAACATTTTGATTTAAAACTAATTCTTTATTCTTCTCTATTTGGTCTAGTACCTCTTCATTTGCCCGTTCCTTTTCCCTTCTTAGTGTTGAGATATTATTGGTTAAAGCAAGAGATATAAATACCGTCTCTAATATAACCCCAAACGATACAGAAAAATTGGTAAAATTATTTGAAGGTAAAACTCCAATATCTTTCAAAACATATGCAACAATGGAAATCAATAAGGCCGACCAAGCTATTAGATAAATTTTTGCTACAGCTTTTCCTTTTATTGACAGAGATATAGAAATAGCCAAAATTACAAAAACTGCAATCATAGCAGAAATCTGAATAAGTGCATAGCTTATCAAGAATTGACCCAAAACATAGGTTATTGCCACAATGAAATAAGCAAATATTACAATATACAAGCCAATAGACATCCACTGGTTTTCATTTCTTATTTGAAGAAACTTGAGGACAAAAAGAGCACCAAAAATTCCAGCAATGGCTGAACCCAAATATAGAAATAGTGAAAATACAAAATCATTATTTGGAAAAAGATACTGACTAACACCTAATAGAGATGTTTGTCCCATTGTAATACCAATGATATAGAATAGGTATGGAATATAATTTGTATCCCTCGTGTAAGTAAAAAGAATCAGGTTATACAGAAACATTGTTATCATAATACCAAGAAACGATCCCATCAGTAGGTTCCGGACATTATTATTTCTTTCTAAATCAACATTATTTGATATTTGAAGTGGTATTACATATTGGTTACTGCTTTTAACAAAGAATGCAACTTCACAAGTTGCACCGGTGTCTGCATTAATCTTAAAAATAAAGTAAGGGTCGTCTTCTGCTAAAATTTCCAAATACTCATTTCCCTTCTTGACAAAAAATCTCATCTCATCCAATGTTGTGATCGGGCACTGGATAGCCAAATTTGAATTATTGGAATTATTTGAAAACGAAAAACTACAAAAATAGCCAAGTTTACTAGGGTCAAGAGTCAATATTTTCGACTCTACTTTTGAAAGCTCCCATTTATTTGCAGAGTCAATTGTGAATTGACTAGAGGTCATTACATGATACTCAATCTCTCCAGCATTTACATCTAATATCTTACCTGAATAGTTGTTTTTTCCACAAACGGACAAAGCCACCAAAATACTAACAACTAAAAAATTGTGTTTAATGTATTTCATTACTCTTTTCTTGTTTTAAGATCATAAAGTATTGTCTGTTCCGAATTGCCAAATTGTTCTTTAGTCCTAAAAATTTTATTTTCTCGAATTTCAAATATTTTTTGTTTTGATTCAATGTTAGCGAAACTTAATTCCTCTAAGCCCGAGTTTGCAAACAGGGCAGAACTCCAGTTTTCATTCTCAAACTTTTTAATATCAAACTTAAAATATCCATTATCTCCTATTTCACGAACTATCCTAGAACCTAAATTTCTAGCCATTCCAAAAGTATGTCTTCCATTTAAACTGACTACAGTATTAAGACCTATTTCAGGTGCTATAGCGATTAGTGTTCTTCCCAAAAGTAGTCCTAACTTCTTGTTTGCTACAATTTTGTCATTCCAAAGATTGCACGCTTCACCGTAAGTTTTAAAATCTAAGTCACTAAATACCTTACTAAATTCCGGTTCAAATGGCTTCAGTATCTTCTCGCAAGGTAATAAAATGCCATCTTCCTTATATTCTAATCTGATGCCTCCTAAAGGAATATCATCCGAATATGCTAGAATAATATAATTGAGGTCGCTGTCATGCCAATAGTCCTCGTGCTTGAAAAATGTACCTAAACCGAGATCCGTTATCACCTTGGCGTGTCCTTTAGAAAACAACTCGGAGAGAGTTTTATTACTTTTTGCAAAAAAACCAGCAATACAAATTGCTGAAAAAGAATCTTCTTTCATCAATCTATATTTTTACTAAATGACCTCTGTCCTGAAAAACTTGATTGGCCTAATAGTATTTTTCTCAAAACTGACGAAACTATACCTCCTGCTTCCGTAGACTCAGATCCCAACTGTGGCCAACTAAGCAAATTAATACCAATATCTGGCAATGAAATATTCATTCGTTCTGAAATTTTATTTAAGTCTACAATCTTTGAAATAAACTTAACTTTATCAAGTTGTTCACTTGCCAGTAAACCCATTGAGATATCCTCTCTATTTAGTTTTCCATGAAATATTTCTCTTTCTGGTTCCAAGTCAAAACGCTCTACATCTATTACGCAATTGTCATTGGTTTCCATGACGACTGGAATACCTAGCTCTTTACACTTTAATCTCGATTTTATCTTAACCGCGATGTCATCGCATTCTTCAACAAATAAATCTAGCTTTCCCTCCTCCTGAAAAAAAGAATCCATATTATCTTCGATTAAACCGTCTACAAAACACTTAACCTTAATGAATGGATCAACTTCTGAGATCTCTCTAGCAACAGAAATAGTCTTATTCATTCCCATCTCATACAAGGGTGCATTTATCCTATTTAAGTTAGATAATTCGAGATTATCCATATCTGCAAGTCTGATCTCACCAGCAATTCTTTCTAAGGCAATTGTAGTAGCCACAGCCCTACCTACAGAAAGTCCGGCAATCCCAATCTTTTTGGTTCGCAGTAAATCCTGTTCATTCTGATTGATTTTATATTTATTTCTATTCGTACGAACTTCTATAAACTCTTCTTTATCCAGAATGTGCACGAGCTGATTTTTCCATGGATAGTACACCCAAACTCCATAGGTCTCAAGTGTTTTGTTTTTCTCACGTAAATATGCATCCACCATGCCAGTTTTCAAGATATTCGCTTTTTTAAGATTGGGATTCCTACAAGCGAGTAGCTCTAATATTTGTATATCAATTGTATCATACAATTGATTACTTGTCGAATGCTTTATCGCGTGAAATGCAGACTTGTCTGTATCAGATTCGAGCCTAAAAAAAGTAGGCTTATACACATTATTAGCATTTTTATTGATTGTGGTCATTACTTTTATTCTCTCTCTAATGTTTTATTAATTCAAAAAAAACTGTCAGCTGCCTGCAAACAAACAACCTTACCAGATAATAATATATTTTGAATATATAAGCCTGTCTCTAAAAATAAATTTTGGGTTATCCACATAATATGTATATTTGTATAACTACTATTTACTGATAAATATGAAATTATACAACGAAATTTCTGTGCTTTACGTCGATGACGAAGCGCAAAACCTAGCCGCTTTCAAGGCAAACTTTAGAAAAATATTCAATGTTGTTTTAGCTAATGATGCAACAGAAGCACTCCAAATTGTCAATTCACAGCACGTAGATGTTGTCATTACTGATCACATGATGCCGGATATTTCCGGTGTTGACTTATTAGCAATGTTAAAATCTTCTCATCCTTACATAGGAAGGGTTCTGATCACAGGATGTAGCGATATATCCATAGTGATAGAAGCCATAAATAGATGTGATGTATTCCGTTTTCTTACCAAGCCTTGGGTAAAAGATGACCTTACTGAGACTATTCTATCGTCTCACGATCAAAATCAAGAAAAAGAAAAGGAAAATCTAAAATCTACAAAACTAGCAGAGACGAATCAGCAGCTTGAGTTTATGTTAAGACAAAAACTCATCTCCTAAGTACCAAAGAATATATACCTTTGTTCATACCATGAACAACAAACCGTGTATAGGAATTACTGTAGGCGACTTCAATGGTGTAGGCCCTGAGCTTATACTGAAATCCCTGAGTAATGAACTGATTTTTAACTACTGCACGCCAGTAGTTTACGCTAGTACTTACGTGTTTAAATTTTATGCAGAATTATTGGGATACCCACTGCTTAATTTTAATATAGTACGTAAAGCCGCAGATGTAAAACACGGCGTGATAAACATCCGTGTGTGTAATACCGATCGTATACTAATAACTCCAGGTACTCCAAGCACTGAGGCTGGAAAATTCGCTTACGACTCACTAAAACTAGCCGTAAGTGATATAAAAGATGGCATAATAGAAAATTTGCTTACCGCACCTATAGATAAAAAATCTACAACTGATGCAGGCTTAGAATTTAATGGGCATACACAATACTTTGCCAACGAATTTAATAGTAATGTACAAATGCTTTTACTCGCAGATGAGATAAAAGTAGCTATGGTCACTGGCCACACAGCACTCACCGAGGTGACACAGCACCTTAGTATAGAAAAAATACTGGAAAGCATTAAATCTCTCAACGAGAATCTCAAGTCAGATTTCGGTATTGTAAAGCCTAAAATAGCTGTCCTCGGCATGAACCCACACGGCGGAGATCAGGGATTAATGGGCCGAGAAGAACTCGACATCATCGCACCAGCCATTAAACAGGCAGAAGCAGAAGGTATCTTGGTTATTGGTCCATATCCTCCGGATGGATTTTTCGGTTCAACAAATAGCAATAATTTTGATGCAGTACTCGGAATGTACCACGACCAGGTACTTATTCCGTTTAAGCAAATAGCCTTTTCTGAGGGCATAAATTACACTGCTGGATTACCTATTATACGGACATCACCAGACCACGGCACAGCCTATGACATAGCAGGAAAAGGTATAGCAAATACAGCATCCTTTATTAATGCACTATACCTTATCAATAAAATACACAGAAACCGATTAAGCTACTATGACTCGAACGTCACTCAACTTAAGTTTAGAGACCATAGAAGAGAAAAATTCAGTATCGGAGTTCCAGACTTAAGATAAGTGAGTCTTAATAATTCGTTTACAAGTAAAATGTTTACCTTTGCAGACTTTTTGTTATGAAATTGTCAAACTTCGATATAAATTTTAACAAGTTTAAAAACGAGCAAGATACGGTTGACTATCAATTAGGAGATAAGTTCTTTGACCTTAAGGAGGGCAGCCTGTATCACAATTGTGATGTAGCTGTCAAAGTAGTTTGCACAAAGAAAGATAGTACAGTCACACTAAAGTATAGTATGAATGGCAGTATCTCGTCTGACTGCGAAAGATGCCTAACCAAAATTAAGATAGAAATCAATAGCGAATTTGAATACCCGCTAAAACTTACTACTAATGAGGTTTTGTTACTAGAAGAAAACTACATTTCTGCAAATCATCAGATATATAATACATATGACTCATTATATGAGTACATCTGTATGAGTATCCCTATCCGTAAGATTTGCGAAAACTCCGTAAGTGAGACAGAATGCGAAATAATCCATCCAGAAACTACCGAAGAAGAGGTAGTAGATGAAAGATGGGCAGAATTAAAAAAATTAATAAAAAAATAAAATGGCACATCCTAAACGTAAGATTTCCAAGACAAGAAGAGACAAAAGAAGAACTCATTACAAGTTAGGCAATAGACAGCTTCACAGAGATCCATCTACTGGCGAAGTACATCTTTACCACAGACTTAATCTAGAAACTGGGATGTACAGAGGTGTACAAGTTCTAGAACCTAAAAACGCGGAGTAATCGCATATGAAAATTGGCATAGATGCCATGGGAGGAGATTTTGCACCTGCAGAATGTGTAAAAGCAGTAGTAACAGAGGCAAATCGAGAGGATAACGAACTGCACTTTTTCCTTTTTGGAGAAGAAGATTCGTTAAAGCTTTATGCAACTGAGCTCAACCATCCTAACATAAGCATAATACATACTGGTGACAGCATAGGCATGGCGGAACACGCTACAAAAGCAGTGGCTTCCAAAAAAGACTCCAGCATAAATGTAGGAATGCTCTATCTATCAGAAGACAAAATAGACGCATTTTTAAGTGCTGGAAACACGGGAGCCATGATGGTTTCTGCACTATATCAAATCAAAACTATACATGGGATAGACAGACCTGCTCTCTCGTCTGTCCTTCCGCAGCAAAGCGGTATTACTGGTGTATTACTAGACGTAGGTGCTAATAGTGATTTAAAACCAGAGACTTTGGCAAAATTTGCAGTCCTCGGCAGCGAATATGCCAAAGCAGTCTATGGTATCAAAAATCCAAGAGTAGGGTTAGTAAATATTGGTGCTGAAGAAGAAAAAGGAAACATTCTTACAAAAGCCACATTCCCTCTTTTAAAAGAAAAAAAAGGCATTAACTTCATAGGTAATGTAGAAGGAAGAGACCTTTTTAATGACTTAGTAGATGTAGCCGTGTGTGATGGTTTTACAGGAAATGTCATTGTTAAAACCTGTGAAGGGTTTTTCTATAATCTTTTAAAAAGAGGAGTACAAGATGACTTTCTTACTAAATTTAATTTTGAACATTATGGAGGTACTCCTATACTAGGAGTTAAGAAACCCGTCATAATAGGTCACGGCATCACCAAGGAAAAAACATTCCTAAACATGATAAAACTTTCAAAAAATGTGGTTGAGTCAGATCTAATTTATAAGATTGAACAATCGTTTTTTGAAACCACAGGAAACTAAGACAACAAAAAGCAATAATCATGAGAGCAGCTATCACAGCAGTAGGCGGCTACGTGCCAGAAAAGGTACTGACCAATAAAGAACTCGAAAAGCTCGTAGATACTTCTGACGAGTGGATACAATCGCGTACTGGTATCAAAGAGCGCAGAGTAATGCCAGATAACGAAGCGACTAGCGATATCTGTGTTCACGCTATACAAAAAATACTAAAAAAAAGAGGAATTTCCGCAGATGAAATTGACCTTGTCATTGTAGCTACTGTGACCCCTGACCACGTATTTCCTGCTACTGCTAATATTGTGACAGATAAAATCGGTGCTAAAAATGCTTGGGGATTTGACTTAGGAGCAGCCTGTTCAGGATTTTTATATGCACTAGAGACAGGAAGCAAATTCATAGAGTCCGGAAAGCACAAAAAAGTAATAGTATGTGGTGCAGATAAAATGTCTGCCATAGTAAACTATCAAGACAGAAATACCTGCATTATTTTTGGTGACGGTGGAGGAGCTGTACTCCTAGAACCCAGTGAAGACGAAAATGGCATAATTGATAGTATTTTAAAAAGCGATGGCTCAGGTCGTAACTTTTTATATCAAAAATCTGGTGGATCTATGCATCCGCCCACTCACGAGACTATAGATGCCAGAGAGCACTATGTCCATCAAGAAGGTAAGACTGTATTCAAATTTGCCGTAACCAATATGGCGGAAGTCAGCAGAGAAATAATGGACCGTAATAACCTTGAGGGCAAGGACGTAGATTTCCTTTGTGCCCATCAAGCTAATCTTCGTATCATAGATGCTACTGCAAAACGAATGGAGTTAGATGATGAAAAAGTACTTATTAATATTGAGAAGTACGGCAATACTACAGCTGGTACGATCCCATTATTATTCGCTGATTTCGAGAAAAAATTTAAAAAAGGAGATAACATAGTGCTAGCCGCTTTCGGAGGTGGTTTCACTTGGGGCTCCGTATATGTCAAATGGGCATACAATTCTTAATAACTAACATAAAACACTATTTTCGTTAAATAGATTATAAGCCATGAACTTAAAAGAAATTCAAACATTAATCAAATTTATATCTACATCTAAAGTAGATGAAGTAGCTATAGAGCAAAAAGATTTTAAAATAAAAATCAGAAGAAATGCCAATGTAAGCACAAAAACTGTTTCAGTAGCATCTCCTCAAGCTTATGTAGAACAATCTGCACCATCAGTATCAGATAATACTCCGACCAGCCCTGCTGCTCCGGAAATAGCTTCTAATACTGAAGAAATAAAATCACCGATGATAGGCACATTCTATCGAAAGGCATCTCCAGACAAGCCTTCTTTTGTAGAAGTGGGAGATGTGGTAGAGAAAGGCCAAGTTATCTGCATTATAGAAGCTATGAAGCTCTTTAACGAGATAGAGTCAGAAGTAAGTGGGAAAATTGTTAAGGTACTGATAGACGACTCTCAACCTGTAGAGTATGATCAGCCACTTTTCTTAGTTGAACCTGTCTAACTCGAAAGTGTCAATGTTTAAAAAAATACTAATCGCGAATAGGGGTGAAATAGCCCTCCGCGTAATTAGAACGTGTAAAGAGATGGGCATCTCCACTGTAGCAGTTTACTCTACCGCCGACCGAGACAGTCTTCATGTAAAATTTGCCGATGAAGCTGTTTGCATAGGGCCTCCATCTAGTACTCTATCTTACTTAAGTATGCCTAATATAATAGCTGCTGCAGAAATTACAAATGCAGACGCTATACATCCAGGTTACGGCTTCTTGTCTGAAAATGCACAATTCTCTGAAATGTGTAGAGACCACGGTATTAAATTCATAGGTGCTAGCCCAGAAATGATAGAAGGTATGGGTGATAAATCCAATGCCAAAGCCACTATGATCGCCGCGGGTGTGCCTTGTGTGCCTGGGTCTGAAGGACTCTTAAAAGACCTAAAAGATGCGAAGAAGGTAGCTAGAAAAGTAGGTTACCCTGTTATGCTAAAAGCTACTGCTGGCGGCGGTGGACGAGGAATGCGTCTCATCTGGAACGAAGGCGATTTCGAAGATAACTGGAACAGTGCACGCACCGAGTCAAAAGCTGCTTTTGGTAATGATGCGATGTACTTGGAAAAATTCGTAGAAGAGCCTAGACATATAGAGATTCAGATAGCTGGAGATCAATACGGTAAAGTATGTCACCTTTCTGAGAGAGACTGCTCAATACAACGTAGGCATCAAAAACTTCTGGAAGAAGCTCCCTCTCCCTTTGCTGACGACGATCTAAGAACTCGTATGGGTGAGGCTGCTATAAAAGCCGGAGAAGCCATTAAGTATGAAGGAGTAGGAACAGTTGAATTTCTAGTAGATAAACACAAACAATTCTTCTTTATGGAAATGAATGTGCGTATACAAGTAGAACATCCTGTAACCGAAGAAATTATCAATTTTGATCTTGTTAAAGAACAAATAAAATTAGCTGCCGGACATCCTATAAGCGGACAAAACTATCTGCCACAGAAACACTCCATCGAATGTAGAATAAATGCAGAAGATCCGTTTAACGACTATAGACCAAGTCCGGGGAAGATAACAGTGTTACACAAGCCAGGCGGACACGGAGTACGTATAGATTCACACATTTACGCTGGTTACACTATCCCTCCGCATTACGACTCTCTTATAGCTAAGCTTATAGTATCAGCCCAGACTAGAGATGAGTGCATACTGAAGATGGAGCGAGCTCTATCTGAGTTTACCATAGAAGGAATAAAAACGACTATTCCTCTTCACCTCAAGCTAATGCGTGATCCAGATTTTAGAGCTGGTAATTTCACCACCAAGTTTATGGAAACCTTTAATATCAATGACTAATTAAGTTCACCTTCTTACCCATAAAAAAAGGGGATATCAATGTTGATATCCCCTTTTTTATTTTATATAGTCAAGTTTACTGCTTCTGAATCATTTTAGAATACGTTTTATCCCCTTCTATTTTCATAATATAAACTCCCTTTGTTAGGTCGCTCACATTTATGGTACTCCCAGAGGTGATTAATTGACTCTTCTTTAAACTACCTAAAATATCGTAAATCCTCACTAGCCGTGTACCGCCGCTAGCAAAAGAGACAGTAACTTTATCTTTAGCTGGATTAGGGTATACACTAAAAGCCGATTTATTAGCATTGTTTTCTACAGATACAGGGCTTCCTGCTCTGATTGACAAACGAAATGAGTCTAGAATACTGTTATCCATTTTAGAACGTGCGACTACAAGTGCAGTGCCATTACCTATCGCATCAAAAAATGAAAAGCCTAATTTAAAAACTTCTTTTTCTCCTATGCCAAGATTAAAATCATATGAACCTGTAGGGTTTGGAATACACAATAAGCCACTGCATACCGTAACATCCCAGGACACCTCCATCTCTAACTCTGCCACAGTCCATTCAAAAGCCGTATCAGCTTCATTTGTAGCATTATTAGTCAGATAAGATGTCAAATTATAATCAAACTCTTCAGCAGAAGACCACGTGCTTTCATTTTTAACATCAAAGGAAATCTGAGCAAAAGAAGAACTAACTATCGCTAGGGCTCCAAGTAATAAGGTAATTTTTCTATTCATACTATTCTATAATTTTAAGCGGCTTCAGCTTCTACTGCTTCCACCTCAGGTATCATTCGTTTTAATAAATTTTCTATTCCCGCCTTAAGTGTAAGTGTACTACTAGGACATCCACTGCATGACCCTTTCATAGTCACAGTAACTATCCCTGCTTCAAAACTCTTAAAATCTATAGCTCCACCATCCATCTCTACAGCTGGTCTTACGTGGTCCTCTAGAAGTTGTTTTATTTTAGTTACTACTTCGGACTCTTCCTCATCAGTAAGTATCTCTTTAATAACTACTATCGGTTTCTCCGCTTCTAAGTATTCTTGCACAAATTTCTTAAGCTGAGGTATGATATCAAACCACTCATAATCTGCTTTTTTAGTCACAGATACGAAGTTGTTCATTATGAAAACTCCTTTTACGAAGTCATACCCGAAAAGCTCTTGCGCCATAGGACAAGTCTCTAGACCCTCATTAGATCTAAAATCTATACTATCGTTTGGCAGAATCATTTTGTTCGCCACGAATTTCATAGACTCTGGATTAGGTGTCTTCTCTGAATATACGGTTATTGTTTCTGTTAATTCCATGTTATTTATAACGCTTCAAAAGTAGTGAATGTTTTGGTAGTCATCAACCCCGCTATGTCATCATTCGTCTATTTCGTCTGATTCATTGTGCAATAGGAGATCTCCCGCATAATGAGCTTGCTCATTGTAGTGCTTATTAAACGTACACCATTGGCAGTCATCCTTTTCACACCCCTCCTCAAACTCCAGATTCTGTATTTTTGCAAAAACAGACTTGATCTGATTTCTTACAAAGGTATATTCGTCGTCATTTACCATGATTTTCACCTTCTGGTGGCTCTCCCCATCTGGCTCTATGAAGTCGATTTCACCTGACAGTACCCTTAAGTTTTGAGTATTATCACTTTCTATGAGTGCCTTATAAAACAATATCTGTCTCCAATAATCACCGCCATACCGCTTCTCAAAATTTAGCTCATCAGAGTTGTCTTCTAAAAC